>ERZ777003.212-NODE-212-length-121916-cov-14.378045_pt1 | contig 121916 bp, 82 predicted proteins | sample MGYA00374956_ERZ777003 | MGnify/ENA primary metagenome ERZ777003 (study PRJEB29302, sample SAMN06268252) | bioreactor metagenome | isolation source: Joint BioEnergy Institute, California, USA | place: USA:Joint BioEnergy Institute, California, USA | collected...
ATGGCCCACGACGCTTGACCGAATACGGCTACAAAGTATTGTGGCCGCTTCCGATAGGTCTGGGAGTCACCCGAAGAAAATGGAAGTCACCGTCCAGCGCATCTCGCCCGTCGTCATGGAACTCTCCGTTCAGATCCCGGCAGAGTCCGTGAAGGCTCAGCTCGACAAGGCGTATCTGAACCTCGGCAAGAGGGCTCACATCAAAGGGTTCCGTCCGGGCAAGGCGCCCCGCTCGGTCCTCACGCAGCTCTTCGGACGGCAGGTGGCGAACGACGTCGCCAACGCGATCGTCAACGACACCCTTCCGAAGGTGCTCAGCGAGAAGAACCTCACGCCGGTGAGCCAGCCTTCGGTCCAGGCGAAGGACCCGGTCGATCCGACGAAGGCGTTCAACTACACCGCGCGCTTCGAGGTCCAGCCCGAGATCGAGGACGTCAAGTACGAGGGCTTCGAGCTCTACAAGCCGAAGGTCGAGGTGCCGGACAGCGCGGTCGACGAGCAGCTCGAGCAGCTCCGCCAGCGCCATGCTGCGCTCAAGGAGCCCGATCCGCCGCGCCCCGCGCAGAAGGGTGACATCGTCACGATCGATTTCACGCTCTCGATCGACGGCAAGGAGGTGAAGGACGGGGGCGGGCAGGGCGTCCAGATCGAGGTCGGCTCCGGCCAGGCGCTGCCCGAGATCGACGCCGTCCTCGTGGGCAAGAAGCCCGGGGACACGGCGACCGCCGAGCACACCTTCCCGGCCGAACACCCCCGCACGGACTTCCGCGGCAAGACGGGCAAGTTCGACATCAAGATCGTCGATCTGAAGGAGCGCGTCCCGCCGGCGCTCGACGACGAGTTCGCGAAGGACATCGGCTTCGAGACGCTGATCGCGCTCCGGGCCGACGTGCACTCGAAGCTCGAGAAGGCCTACAAGGATCGCTCGGAGACCGTCGTCGCGGAGCAGATCGTCGCGAAGCTCAACGAGCTCAACCCTTGCGAGGTCCCGCCGTCGCTGGTCGAGCAGCAGTGCCGGATCATGGAGCAGGAGCTCGTGATGCAGGCGCGCCGCGCCGGTCAGCGCTTCACGAAGGAGCAGGCCGAGGCGCTCCACGCCGCGATCCACGCGGACGCAGAGCGCAAGGTCCGCGCGGGCCTTCTGATGGCGGCCATCGCGAAGAAGAACGAGTTCAAGGTCACCGACGAGGACATCGAGAAGGGCCTGCAAGAGCTCGCGGCCGAGACGGGGAAGAACCTCGCCAAGCTGCGCGTCGAGTACCGCGAGAAGTCGAAGCGGGACATCCTCGTCGGCATGATCCTCGAGGACAAGATCCTGGACTTCATCGAGTCGAAGTCGAAGATCATCGAGGGTGAGCCGCCGAAGCCGGAAGCGCAGGCTTCGGCTGCGGCATCGAAGCCCGAGGGCGAGTCCCAAGAGGCCAAGGCTCCCGAGACGCAGGAGAAGAAGGAAGGCTGACCATGAAGAGGCCGGAGACGCGAGCTCAAGCGCTCGAGGTGCTCGAGCGGACCAAGGACTACTGGGGCAACCGCACCTTGGCCCCCTACGGGGACGCTGTGACAGCCGCTGGCGTCCTCATCCCCAACGTCGTCGAGACGACGCACCGGGGCGAGCGCGGGTGGAGCATCTTCGACCGCCTGCTCAAGGACCGCATCGTGTTTCTCTATGACGAGATTCACGACATGCTGGCCAACGTCATCATCGCTCAGTTCTTGTTCTTGGAGAGCGAAGATCCCGACAAGGAGATCATGCTCTACATCAACAGCCCGGGCGGCGTGGTGACGAGCGGTCTCGCCATCCACGACACGATGCAGTACGTCCGCTGCGACGTGTCGACCACGTGCCTCGGCATGGCGGCGTCGATGGCCGCGGTTCTGCTCGCGGCGGGCACGAAGGGGCGGCGCAACGCGCTGCCGAACGCGCGCATCATGATCCACCAGCCGATGGGCGGCGCGCGCGGTCAGGCGTCCGACATCGAGATTCAGGCGCGCGAGATCCGGCACCTCAAGGAAGTGCTCACGGAGATCCTGACGAACGCGACCGGAAAGTCCAAGGAGCAGATCCTCAAGGACATCGATCGCGACTTCTACCTCGGAGCCGCTGCGGCGAAGGAGTACGGCCTCATCGACAACGTCATGTTGCCGCCGAAGAAGAAGGGCGAGGCCGCGAAGGACTCCAAGGAGAAGTAGTCGGGGCTGCGTCGTCGGGCCCGAGGGGGGACGGCCCGAAGGGGGCACAGGCTTTCCGGGATCAGGTGTCGAGGTAGCAACCGATCGCTTGGACCCACCGACACCGGATCCGGAAGCGGTCGAATCCTCTTCTCGCGCTCGGCGCCGCGAGGGTCACAAGCTTGCGATGGTAAAGCGACGGGAATAAGCTTCCCGGAAGAGCAGCACCCTGAAATAAGGGACGAGGACGACTTTGGAGCGGCGGCGCGACGATCACACCAGTGGGAATCTGAGCTGCTCCTTCTGCGGCAAGTCGCAGAAGGAGGTGAAGAAGCTCATCGCAGGACCGACGGTCTACATCTGCGACGAGTGCATCGGTCTCTGCAACGACATCATCGCCGAGGAAGTCGAGAAGGACGAGCCGTACGCCGGATCGGCTCCCATCCCGAAGCCGTCCGAGATCAAGGCGATCCTCGATGACTACGTCATCGGCCAGGAGCGCGCGAAGAAGATCCTCGCGGTCGCCGTCCACAACCACTACAAGCGCATCGACTCGCGCGTGAGCAGCGACGACGTCGAGCTCTCGAAGTCGAACATCCTGCTCCTCGGGCCGACGGGATCGGGCAAGACGCTCCTCGCGCAGACGCTCGCGAAGATCCTCCACGTCCCGTTCGCGATCGCGGACGCCACGACGCTCACCGAGGCGGGCTACGTCGGCGAGGACGTCGAGAACATCATCGTCCAGCTCCTGCAGAACGCCGACCACGACGTCGAGCGCGCGCAGCGCGGCATCGTCTACATCGACGAGATCGACAAGATCAGCCGCAAGAGCGACAACCCGAGCATCACGCGTGACGTCTCGGGCGAGGGCGTGCAGCAGGCGCTCCTCAAGATCATCGAGGGCACGATCGCGAACGTCCCGCCGAAAGGCGGACGCAAGCACCCGCAGCAGGACTTCCTCCAGGTCGACACGACCAACATCCTGTTCATCTGCGGCGGCGCGTTCGTCGGCCTCGATCAGATCGTCCAGCGGCGCATCGGCCAGCAGACGCTCGGCTTCGGCGCGAACATCCGGAGCAAGAAGGAGTTCAAGCTCGGCGAGCTGCTCGAGCAGGTGGAGCCGGAGGACCTCCTCAAGTTCGGTCTGATCCCGGAGTTCATCGGCCGCTTGCCGATCATCGCGACGCTCCACGAGCTGAACGAGGATGCGCTCATCGACATCCTCACGAAGCCGAAGAACGCGCTCGTGAAGCAGTTCCAGAAGCTGTTCGAGATGGACGGCGTGAAGCTGAAGTTCACGAAGACGGCGCTGCAAGCCGTCGCTCGCGAGGCGCTTGCGCGCAACGCCGGCGCCCGCGGCCTCCGCGCCATCCTCGAGGGAGCGCTGCTCGACATCATGTACGACGTGCCCTCGCGCACGGGCATCAAGGAAGTCGTGATCAACGAAGAGGTGATCACGAAGGGCGAGCCGCCGCTCATCGTGTACCAGAAGGAAGCGGAGCTGGCCTGAGGCGAGAGGCTCCGGGCTCCAGGCTCCAGGAGGGCGCGCCGCCATCGAGCGAGCGCGCCCTCGGCGTTTTCATCGCCGCGGTTGCTCGCGCGACGACGAGGAGCGCGCCGCGGTCCGCTTTGCTCTGGTGAAGTGCGGACGATCTGCTTGGTGACGATCGCGCGAGGGCCCCGTGAGGGTGGTGCGTGGGACGAGCCGGCAGTTGCGCGAGGCGTGGCCGTCCGCCAGCGAGACTCCGCGTTCCGCAGGAAATGCGAAGCATTTCCTGCGGGCTCCCTGTCTCCCTGTTGCCCCCGTGTCTCCCGCTTCTCCCTGTCGCCTAGTCGCGCGCTTCAGCTCGATGGAGCACGAAGCGCAAGGCATGCGGCGGCGCGCCATAGCTCGACGGTGACGTCGCATCCACGCGGCGAGCGCTCGTGAGGTGCGGTCGAACGAACGCGAGCGAAGAGGCGTCCGTCGGTCGGCGAGATCGTCCGAGCGCGCGCCGTGACGGCAGGCGGAACGGCTGGCCGTTCGGCGCTCGCTCCGCCGCTCACCGCTCCCGTTTTCGCCCCGAAAATTTCGAGGAAATGTGCCGGTCCGCGCCTTTGTGAATCTCGGCGTTCCGGGGTAAAACCCTGGGACACATGTTCTTCAAGAGCGACGACGGCAAGCCCGGTCCGAAGAAGCGGACCGTTCCTCTCCTTCCGCTGCGGGACATCATCGTGTTCCCGCACATGGTCAGTCAGCTCTTCGTCGGGCGTGAGCGCTCGATCAACGCGCTCGACGCCGCGATGGCGCGCGACAAGGACATCTTCCTCGCCGCGCAGAAGAACGCGAAGACGAACGAGCCGACGCCGGACGACATCTTCCAGGTCGGCACGCTCGGCACGATCATGCAGCTCCTTCGCCTACCGGACGGCACGGTGAAGGTGCTCGTCGAAGGGAAGAAGCGCGCTCGCGTGAAGAAGTTCCCGCAGACCGAGGAGTACTTCCTCGTCGAGGTCGAGGAGATCGTCGAGCAGAGCGCGAAGGGCGTCGAGGTCGAGGCGCTGATGCGATCGGTCCAGGCGGCCTTCGAGATGTACGTGAAGCTGAACAAGAAGGTTCAGCCGGAGATCCTCATGACCGCGCAGACGATCGAAGACGCTGCGCGGCTCGCCGACACGATCGTCGCGAACCTCCCGACCATCAAGCTCACGGACCGTCAGTCACTCCTCGAGATGGAGGACGCGGTCAAACGCCTCGAGCGTCTCCACGAGCTGATGCAGGCCGAGATCGAGATTCTCCAGGTGGAGAAGAAGATCCGGTCGCGCGTCAAGAAGCAGATGGAGAAGACGCAGAAGGAGTACTACCTCAACGAGCAGATGCAGGCCATCCAGAAGGAGCTGGGTGGCGGCGACCGCGACGAGTTCAAGAACGAGATTCACGAGATCGAGGAGCAGCTCAAGACCAAGCGGATGAGCAAGGAGGCCACCGCGAAGGTCAAGAAGGAGCTCAAGAAGCTCAAGATGATGCACCCGACGAGCGCCGAGGCGACCGTCGTGCGCAACTACATCGACTGGATCCTCGGGCTCCCCTGGTACGAAAAGAGCGAGGAGAACTACGACCTCGCGAAGGCCGAGCAGATCCTCGAAGAGGACCACTACGGCCTGAAGAAGATCAAGGAGCGCATCCTCGAATACCTCGCGGTGCAGGCGCTCACGAAGAAGCTGAAGGGCCCGGTGCTCTGCTTCGTCGGGCCGCCCGGCGTCGGCAAGACCTCGCTCGCGAAGTCGATCGCGCGCGCGACGGGGCGCAAGTTCCAGCGCCTGTCGCTCGGAGGCGTGCGCGACGAGGCGGAGATCCGCGGCCACCGGCGCACGTACATCGGCGCGCTGCCGGGCAAGCTGATTCAGAACCTGAAGAAGGTCGGGACCAACAACCCGGTCTTCCTCCTCGACGAGATCGACAAGATGTCGACGGACTTCCGCGGCGATCCCGCGGCGGCCCTGCTCGAGGTCCTCGACCCCGAGCAGAACCACGCGTTCAACGACCACTACCTCGATCTCGACTACGACCTGTCCGACGTGATGTTCATCACGACGGCGAACACGCTGAGCGGGATCCCGGTGCCGCTGCAGGACCGCATGGAGATCATCCAGCTCAGCGGGTACACCGAGTTCGAGAAGATGAACATCGCGGTGAAGTACCTCGTGCCGCGCCAGCGGAAGGAGTGCGGGCTCGAGGACGTGCCGTTCTCGATCAGCGAGAACGCGATCCGCACCATCATCCACCACTACACGCGCGAGGCCGGCGTCCGCTCGCTCGAGCGCGAGATCGCCTCCATCTGCCGCAAGGTCGCGCGTCACGTCGTGACCGAGGGCAAGGACAAGCCGATCGAGGTCGTCGCGAAGAACGTCCCGCAGTACCTCGGCGTCCCGAAGTACCGCCTCAACAAGAAGGAGGAGCGCGACGAGATCGGCCTCACGAACGGCCTGTCCGTCACGAACTCCGGCGGCGGCGAGCTACTCGCGTGCGAGGTCGCCGTCGTCCCCGGCAAGGGCAAGCTCGTGATCACGGGCCTGCTCGAGAAGGGGATGGAGGAGAGCGCGCAGGCGGCGATGAGCTACGTCCGCTCGCGCGCGACGGCCCTCGGCCTCGAGCCGGACTTCTATCAGAAGATCGACGTCCACGTTCACTTCCCCGAGTTCATCCGCAAGGACGGGCCGTCGGCAGGCGTCACGATGGCGACGTCGCTCGCGAGCGCGCTCATCAAGGTGCCCGTGAAGCGCGATCTCGCGATGACGGGCGAGCTCACGCTCCGAGGTCGCGTGCTCGCGATCGGCGGCCTCAAGGAGAAGCTGCTCGCTGCGCATCGCGCGGGGATCACGACGGTCATCATCCCGCGCGAGAACCGGAAGGACCTCCGCGAGGTGCCGCGCCGCGTGCTCAAGGCGACGCGCATCGTCCTCGTCGAGCACGCGGACGAGGTGCTCCGCGAGGCGCTCTGCCTCCAGGACCCGGACGCGCTCTTCGGCCCGCCGCGCGAGACCTGGGAGTACATCGACGGCGAGCTCGTCGTGAAGCACGGCGCGAAGCCGGCCGAGACCAACGGCGAGCCCGCGCCCGTGCGTCCGTCGGGAGGGGAGTCGTCCGGCCCTGCCGTGGCTCCCGTCCCGTCCGGAAACGCCTGATCCTCACGACCACCGCGTGTCGCGGAGGAACAGCTCGCCCTCGAGCGTCTCGGCGAAGGTGCACCTGCGCACCCCCTGACCGACGAAGCGGGCGACCCTGTCGATCACCTCGGGCGCGCGGAGGATGGCGTGGTGCCCGAGGCCGGTCGTCTCGAGGAGCTCGGCGCGCGGCGCCGACCGCGCGATCCCGCGGCCGCTGTCGATCGGCACGACGCGGTCGTCCGCGTCGTGGACGACGAGCAGGGGGCTCGGGAGGCGAGCGGCGTCGAGCCGCGCGTCGAGGTCGCGCATCGAGATTCGGTAGCGTGCCTCGACGCGGGCGATCATGGCGCGCTCGACCTCGGGATCGAGCCCCAGGATCCTCGAGAAGGTGGCCGTGAACGGCACCGGCGACGTCGGCGGCGCGAGGAGGACGAAGCGCTCCGCTCGGAGGCCGAGCCTCGTCGCGAAGAGCGCCGCCGCGCCTCCGACGGAGTGCCCGACGACGGCGTGGACGTCGCCCGCGGCTCTCGCCACGGACACGAGCGCTCGTGCGTGCTCCACGAGGGAGGCGCGCGAGGCCGTCGCGTCGCCGTGCCCGGGCGCGTCGAACGCCACGACGCGGAGACCGCGCGCGACGAGCGGCTCGGCGAACCTCGCGAGCTGCGAACCGCGACCTTCCCACCCGTGCACGAGGATCACCGCCGGCGGCTCGTCGAGCGAAGCGCGGCCGGTCGGGCTCCACGTCCACGTCGGCAGCCAGCCGCCCTCGTGCGCGACCCGGCCACGGCGGGAGGAGGCGAGCGCCTCCTCCTCCCAGCGCGGCCGTTCGTGACGGCGGGCCGTCAGAAAGAGCCGCTCGGCCCATCGCGCAGCGAGGTCCGGTGCCCGGGGCGACAGGACGCGGAGCCCCGCCCGGGTCGCCCGGAGGGCTACGGATTGAGCACGAACGGTCGTTCTATTTTTGGGGCGGAAACTGGCGGCCATGGCGTCCTCTCCTCGAAGTCCGATGCTCCGGCTCAACTTCGGGTTGCGCGCGCGTCGGCGAGGATGCGCTCGAACGTCGTGCGCGCGCGGCGCTCCGCCTCCTCCGGATCGACGATGCGGCGGAGGAAGTGGTAGCCGTAGGCGATCGAGAAGACCTCGTGCGCGAGCTGCTCGCAGTCGAGGTCCCTTCGGAAGTGCTTCTCCTCGACGGCGATGCGTGCCGCCTGCGCGAGCGTGCCGACCCAGTCCCTCTGGGCGGCGATGAGCCGATCGCGCGCAGGGCCGGGACGGTCGTCGAGCTCGACGCTCGCCATCACGAAAATACAGCCTCCGGGGAGGAAGTCGGCCTTCGACCAGTCGAACCATCGCTCGACGAGGGCGCGTACGCGCGGCTCGCCGCGAGGCTTCTTGAGGGCAGGGGTGATGACGAGCGCGACGAACCGCGCGATCGCTTCCTCGAGGATGGCGACCTGGAGGTTCTCCTTCGAGGCGAAGTGGGCGAAGAGGCCGCTCTTCGACATGCCGCAGTGCTCGGCGAGCTTTCCGATCGTCACGCCCTCGAGCCCGAGCGTGCTCGCCAGCGTGATCGCCTCCCCGAGCACCGCGCTGCGTGTCGCTTCGCCCTTGCTCACGAAGAACAGAATAGAACGGTCGTTCGATTTGTCGACCCTGGGTCACGCTTTTCGTCCGCCGCGGCGAACGAGCGATCGACGGCCGCCGGAGGCGGGCAGGGGCCGCTCGTCGGGGCCGTTCCGACCGGACGCGCGGGAGGTCGAGCGAAGGTCTTGACGATGACCATCGGATCGCGGTACCTACGCGGCCTCTCCGTTTGGGCGGGTAGCTCAGCGGTAGAGCGCTGGCCTTACAAGCCGGATGTCGCAGGTTCAAACCCTGTCCCGCCCACCACTCGAGGGCGGGAGCCTGCGAGGGAAGTACGATCGTAGTAAACGAGCAGTACCCACTGGGGCGGTAGTTAAGTCGGTTATAACGCCGGCCTGTCACGCCGGAGGCCGCGGGTTCGAGTCCCGTCCGCCCCGCCAGTTCTTCCCGCAGAACGCGTCATGCCCGTCACGCGGCGGGCCGCCGAACGAAGGGATCGAGCAGCGGCTCGGTCCCTTCTTGCGTTTCCGTCGTCGGCCCGCTCGCGGGGCGCGCTGCACGTCGCTGGCCTCGCGCATGGACGAACGGCGATCCACCCGAGGGCCTCGGAGCCGGCCGGGGCGACGTCTCGTCACGGAGTGGGGCTAGAATTGCTCGAGGATGGGCCGCGAGGGGCGAAGCATCGGACGCTACGTCCTCTACGACCGTATTGCGTCCGGTGGGATGGCCCAGGTCCACCTCGGGCGGCTCGTCGGTGCCGTCGGCTTCGCCCGGACGGTGGCGATCAAACGGCTCCTGCCGCACTGCGCGACCGACGCGGAGATCGTCCCGATGTTCGTGGACGAGGCGCGTCTCGCCGCGCGCATCCGGCACCCGAACGTCGTCGGGACGCTCGACGTCGTCCAGGAAGGCAACGAGCTCTTGCTCGTCATGGAGTACGTCCACGGCGAGTCGCTCGCGCGTCTGCTCTCCCGCGGGCGAGCGCGGGGCGAGCGCGTGGCGACGCCGATCGCCGTCGCCGTCACCGTCGCGGTGCTCGAAGGCCTGCACGCGGCGCACGAGGCTCGGAACGAGCGTGGCGAGCCGCTCGGCATCGTGCATCGTGACGTCTCCCCGCAGAACATCATCGTCGGAGCCGACGGCGTCCCACGCGTGGTCGATTTCGGCATCGCGAAGGCGCGCGGGCGCATCCAGACGACGCGGGACGGTCAGCTCAAGGGCAAGGCCGGGTACGTCGCGCCCGAGCAGCTGCTCGGGATGGAGATCGATCGACGCGTCGACATCTACGCCACGGGCGTCGTGCTCTGGGAGATGCTCGCCGGCAAGCGCCTGTTCGAGGGCGACGGTCCCGCCGTGGTCATGCGGAACGTGCTCGAGCAGAAGATCGAGCCTCCGAGCCGGCGGGCGTCCGGCATCCCGCGCGCGCTCGACGACGTCGTCATGCGCGCGCTCTCGCGCTCTCCGTCGGATCGCTTCGAGAACGCACGCGAGATGGTCGCCGCGCTCGAACGCACCGTCTTGCCCGCGTCCGCGCGCGAGATCGAGCAATGGGTCCATTCGCTCGCCGCCGACGTGCTCGCGGAGCGTGCCGCGCTCGTCTCCGCGATCGAGAACGACTCTGCGCGTGCCTTCGGGGACGGGGCCGAGCGGACCTACGAGGCGACGTCGATGGCGCTCCTCCGGCCGGCGGCGCGCGGCAAGCCGACCGACGACGTGCCCACGGCGTCGATGTCCTTCACTCCGATCGGCGTCGTCGACGGCCCGCGGCCTTCGAGCGCGCCCGGGCGTTCCCGCTCGCGAGGCCCTTGGGTCGTGGGCGCCGCGCTCGTGATGGGCGGGCTGCTCGCGTTCGCCCTCGTGCGGAACGGCGTGGGCGCCGCGGTGGCGGACCCGGCCGCGACGTCGCCCGCGTCCGCGCGCGAAGCGGCGCCGGAGGCGACGAGCACGACGCAAGGAGCGAACGCGACGGAGGCGGCGAGCACGGACACGGCGGAGGGGACGGCCAAGGCGGAGGCGCCGCTCGCCGCCGAGCCCTCCGAGTCGCCGGCGTCGGGGCCCGTCGCGGCGCAGACGACGACGGAGGGCATGACGCCGAGCACGGCGACGACGACGTCTGCGGTCGCTCGGCCCACGGGCGCGCGACGCTCACCGGCGCGCGCTCCAGCGGCACGGCCCAAGGCGTCGTCTTCGCGCTGCGCCGTTCCGTTTACCCGTGCTGCCGACGGAACTAAGATCCCGAAGCCCGAGTGCTTCTGAGGTCTTTCCGGCTGATCGTGCCGTGCGCCGCCGCGCTCGTCGTCACCGCGGGTGGCCCTCGTGCGGCCTTCGCCGAGCAGGCACCGACGAAGGCGGAGTGCCTCGCGGCGTACACGTCCGGCCAGCAGCTCAAGAAGCGAGGCGAGCTCCGTTCCGCGCGCGAGCAGCTCCTCGTCTGCTCGCGGGATCCGTGTCCGACGGCGCTGCAAGCCGACTGCAACGAATGGCTCAGCGAGGTGCAGCGGCTGCAGCCGTCGATCGTGGTCGTCGCGTCGGATCCGAGCGGGCGGGAGCTCACGAACGTGAAGGTGTTCGTGGACGACGTCGAGGTGGCGAGCCGGCTCGACGGTCGAGCGATCGACGTCGATCCGGGCGACCGGCGTCTCCGCTTCGAGGCGGAGGGCTTCGAGCCCGTGGTGCGGCAGATGCTCGTGCGCGAAGGTCAGAAGGCTCGCGAGGTCACGGTGCGCTTCGCTCGGGCCGACGCGCCGAGGGGCGGCCACACGACGGAGCTCCCGGTCGTGCCGCCGAAGCCGGAGGACCCGAGCGACAGGCCGGTCCCGTGGACCGTCTGGGCCGCCGGCGGGGTGTCCCTCGTCGCTCTGGGGACGTTCGCGGGCTTCGGGATCGCGGGCGTCTCCGAACGGAGCGAACTGCTCGACACGTGCGGTCATCGGTGCGCCGACGATCAGAAGGCGTCGGTGGATCGGAAGTTCCTCGTCGCCGACGTGGCGCTCGGCGTGGCGCTCGTCGCGGGCGCCGCCGCGGCCGTGCTCTTCCTCACGCGTGGATCGGGCTCGCATGCGTCGTCGGCCTCCGTCGCGGCGGGCCGGCCATGACCTTCGACGGCTACGACCCGACGCGCGAGGAGCTCGCGAACGACGCGCCGTTCGTCACGCGTGTCCTCGTCCTGTGGGAGGGCGGCAGCGCGACGTACTTCCTGAAGCCGCACGAGCAGGTGAGGCTCGGGAGGCACAGCGAGTGCGAGATCGTGATCGACCTTCCGAGCGTGTCCCGCCGTCACGCGCGCCTCTGCGGGGCGCCGCCCGGCTCGGACGACCTTGCGACGATCGAGGACATCGGCGGCATGAACGGCGTGCGCGTCCGCGGGCAGCGCATCCCCGTGGGCCAGCCCGTCCCCGTGAGGCCGGGCGACGTCATCGAGCTCGGCGGGGCGATCGTCGTCCTCCATCCACCGCGCGATCGCGGCGCGCCTTCGGCAGGGGCGATCGCGCGTGCGGCCGCGCAGCGGGCGAGCGACGAGGATCCGATGAAGGCCGTCGATCGCCTCATCGAGGTCGTCGCGCAGAGCGAGCTCAGCGTGCTTCTCCTCGGCGAGACCGGCGTGGGCAAGAGCTACGCGGCGGAGGCGATCCACGCGCGTTCGGCCCGCGCGAACGGTCCGCTCTTGCGCCTGAACTGCGCCGCGCTCCCGGAGGCGCTCCTCGAGGGCGAGCTCTTCGGCTACGAGCGCGGCGCGTTCACCGGCGCGGTGCAGGCGAAGGCGGGGCTGCTCGAGTCCGCGGCCGGAGGCACGGTGCTGCTCGACGAGATCGGCGAGATGCCGCTCGCGACGCAAGCGAAGCTCCTCACGGTCATCGAGACGCGCGAGGTGCTCCGGCTCGGCAGCCTCAAGCCGCGACCGCTCGACGTGCGCTTCATCGCCGCGACGAACCGCGATCTGCTCGCACGCTCGGCCGAGGGCGCGTTCCGGCTCGACCTCTATTACCGCCTGAACGGCATCAGCATCGTCATCCCGCCGTTGCGCGAGCGGAAGGCGGAGATCCCTCGCTTCGCGCAGAAGTTCCTCGCCGAGGCCGCCGCGAAGATGGGCTGTCCGCCGCCGCGCCTGTCGAACGAAGCGCTCGGCGTGCTCTTGCACCATCCCTTCTACGGCAACATCCGCGAGCTCCGGAACACGATGGAGCGCGCGTGCGTCCTCGCGCGCGGCGGCTACATCGGCCCGGAGCATCTGCTCTTCGAGCCGCCGCCGCCCGGGATGGCGCCGCCGAACGCGACCGTGCCCGGTAGCCGCTTCTCCGCGCCGACGCCGCCGACCGAGCCGCCGGGGCCTCCCGTCGACGTGCCGTACGTCGGGGTGCCGAGGCCGCCGGCACCGGTCGCGCCGCCGATGCCGCCCAGCTCGGGACTGCCGCCCGCCGCAGGCCCGCTGAAGGAGCAGATGACGGCCTTCGAGCGCGAGCGCATCATCGCCGCGCTCGAGCAGTGCAACGGAAACCAAACGCGCGCCGCGGCGATGCTCGGCATGTCGCGGCGCGCGCTCATCGCGAGGATCGAGCAGTACGGGCTCCCGCGCCCGCGGAAGCGGTGAGGCCGAGGCCTCACCAGTCCTCGGTCCTCGGTCCTCAGTCCTCGGCTTTGGGTCGTTTCGAGGCTGCAGGCGTCGCGGCTTGCCTCGAAGAGGCTTCGAGTCTTCGGACGGATTGCTCGTGCTCGTGCTCGTACTCGTACTCGTTCTCGTCACTCGAACGCGGGAGGATGGATCCGAGGACGCCGACTCCTTGCACGCTGAGGCCTGAGGCCCGAGGCTCGAGGCCTTCTCTGCTGAGGACGGAGGACCGAGAACGCGAACGCGGCGCGCCGCGCCGCGGTCAGTCGAGCACTCTGCGCGCCGCGACGGCGTTTGCCCTCCAGTACCCCGTGAAGCTCGAGAACACCACGCCGACGCCCTTCCTGTACGTGTGCAGGATGCGGCCGTCGCCCGCGTAGATGGCGACGTGATCGATGGGCGTCGGCCGGCTCGTCAGCTTGAAGAAGACGAGGTCGCCTTTCTTCAGACCGGAGAGCGGGACCGGTCGCCCCCGTCGCGACTGAGCGTAGGAGCTGCGAGGGAGCGAGATGCCCGCCTCGGCGGCGAAGAGGTGCTTCACGAACGAGGAGCAGTCGAACGCGGTGGTCGAGCTGGCCGGCGCGCCGAACACGTACGGCGCGCCGAGGTGCTGCCTTCCGTGCGTGATGATGTCGTCGGCGACGTTCGTCTTCTGCACGATTGCGTCGGAGGTCGAGGCGACCTCTTCGTCGGCGTCGTCGAAGGCGTCTCCCTCGACGAGCGCTTCGAGCTCTTCGAATCCGTCCTCCAGCGGAGAAGCGCACGACGCGACGGCGACCACGAACGTCAGAGCAAACGATGCAACGTGCCCCGTCCCGAGAGCCTTTGCCATGGTCCTTCCTCCTGGCAGTGCTCCCCTCTCACAAAAAGGGGACGCCCACGCGGGCTCGGTCGCGTGGGCGTCGGGGTACTCGACGATCGTTGGAGCGGGCGTGGGCGCGAGCGTCGACCAAGCGACGACTGGCGCGGCGGAGTGGGTTGGGTGGGTGTCGGCGCTTCGTCTGGCGCCCGCGCTCACGCCCGCTCTTTCGATGCGTGGTGGGTGGTGGTTCTGCGATGCGTGTTGGGAGGGTGTCCCGGGAGCGAGCGTGGGCGCGAGCGTCGACCAAGCGACGACTGGCGCGGCGGAGTGGGTTGGGTGGGTGTCGGCGCTTCGTCCGGCGCCCGCGCCCACGCCCGCTCCCGGGGACGGGTGGATGCCACTTTTCTTCGGCTGGATGAGGAGCAACCACGGTCTTCGAGAGGAGCGACCGTGAGCGCGAGCGTCGAATCTGACCCGACGTGGCGGCGGAGTGGGGTTGGTGGGTGTCGGACCCTACTCGGCGCCCGCGCTCACGTTCGCTCGGTCTCAGCGTCCGTGTGCCCTGACCTGGAGCAGGCGCCGTGCCGACTCGTAAGTGTCGGAAATCGCGAGCTCTGCGCCGCGGATCGTGAGCGGTGTGCACGAACTGTGAGGAGCGTGCACAACCGGCGGGGGCGGACGGTACAACGGCACAACAGTCCTCGGTCCTCAGCTAGAGGCTTCGGTCTCCAGGCTCCAAGGACGGCGCTGCTGCACTCCTACTCGTCGATCGCACGTTGCGAAAAGCGCTCTATCCTGCGTTTTCGATGCGGGCTCTTGGGGCTGGGGCGGCGGTCGCGTTCGCCTTTCTCCTGGCCGCGTCCGGTGCGGCCGCCGGACCGAAGGGGGAGGCGAAGGATTCGTTCGTATCGAGGATCGCGTTCTGAGCGTGGTCAGCGCTCGAGCGTGCTCAGCACCTTGCCGCTCCGCCGCGCGACGAACGCCATTGCGGCTCCGCGCGCGGGCACCGCCAGCTCGACGAATCGGCCGTCGACGAGGAGCTTGCGCTTCGCCGGCTCGGGGCGCTCGTTGACGGCGACCAGCATGGCAGCCTTCGGTCCGAGCAGCACGCGACCGGCGACGCCGCCGGCGTCGGGAGAGACCGGGACGTTCGCCGCGGCGAGCGCCGCGCCGAGGAGCTTCACGAGAGGCTCGCGATCGCGCGCGAGCTCGAGCGGCAGCGGCTCGTGCCACACGTTGCCGGTGAGCGCCGTGAGCGGCGGCTTGTCCGCGCGGCGGGCGGTCTCCTGCAGCAGCCCCTCGAACGCGACCCAACCTGACGCGCTCCACGGGCTCCTCTCGTGCATCGCGACCGGTCGCGACGGGCCGAGCAGTCCGAGCGCGCGGAGCGACGGCGTCTCGAAGCCGTACGAGTCGCCCTGGACGGCGCCGGTGACGAGGATCTTCGTCCCCGCGCGCGAGGCCTCGAGGAGCGCCTGCGCGGCACGCTCGTCGAGGACGTCGGGGGCGGGGACGACGACCAGCTTCGCGCCCTTCAGCCGATCGGCGTCGAGGCGCAGATCGCTGATGGCGGTCGGTACGACGCCGAACCGCTCGGCGAGGACACGGACGACGTGCTTCGTGGCGTCGAGCCCGCCCTTCATGCCGAGGAACGCACGGGCGTGCGGGATCACGAGCACGACCGGATCGGGCTCGAAGTCGTCGAGGTACGCGGCGCCCTCCGCCATGAACTTCGCGAAGCGCGCGAGGACGTCGAGCTCGGGCTTCGCCGTGCCGTCCGGGCGATGGATCCCGATCGTCGCCTCCTCGTCGAGCGGCATGTACGGGTTGACGTTCCACACCCACTCGACGACGCCCGCGCCGCGTCCGGCGAACGCGTAGGCGATCTTTCGCTCGAGCAGCAGCGCCGCGTCCTCGGGAGATCGCCACGGGTTGCCGTCGAGGTCCTCGAGGCGCATCAAGCCCGTCTCCTGGTGGAGGTTCGGTTTGCCCGCGACCTTCGTGAGGACGCCGTCCCAGAGCAGGTCGTCGTTCTTCCACCAGGTGTGGACGGCCGTGTAGTCGAGCGCGTCCGCCATGAGCTGCTGCGTCGGCCGGTCGGAGACTCCGCCTTCGTCCTGGCCGAGCGTCACGAGCACGTCGCCGCCGGCCTCGCGGATCGTCGCGCGCATCGTGCGTGCCCAATCGGCGACGACGTCCTCGACGAACTCCCGGAAGTCGCGCGTCTTGCGAGGATGCTTGTCGATCTGGACGGCGTCTTGGACGAAGTCGTGGTCCTTGGGCACCGAGAGGACGTCGTCGTCGGCGACGCGCCAGATCGCGCGCAGCGTGGCGTCCCTGTCGCTCGTGATTCGATGCCGCGCGCGCACCCACGCATGCCAGGCCTTCGCCTCGTGCGCGTCGCCGATCGGGCGCGTCTTCCAGAGCGACGCCGGCGGCGCGTAGGACGGCTCGTTGACGAGGTCCCAATGGATCCACGGCACGCCGCGCATCCGCCCGGCGAGCGCGCGGAGGAGGGCCTTCTGCGCCGCGAGCGACCGCGGATCGAGGTAGGGATTGTCGCCGCCGTACGCGGGCGGCAGGAACGCGAAGACGTCGAAGCAGACGACGATGCCGTGCTTCGCGGCCGTCAGCACCCACGCCTCGAGCGCGGAGAGGACCCTCTCGTCGACCTTGCCCGGCTCCGGCATCACGCGCGACCACGCAGTCCAGATGCCCGTGCGGACGAAGCCGATGCCTTGCCGCTTCATCGCGGCGAAGTCCGCGTCCCAGACGTCGGGGTTCGGGTCGAAGAGGAAGTCGCGATGCACGTCGGACGCCATGTACGTCGTGCCCACGACGGGGAAGGGGAGGCCGTCCTTCCGGAGCCAATCGCGCGAGACGGTGATCTTCGGCCCCGAGGCGAGGAGCTTCTCGTCCTCGACCCAGAAGCCCGTCCGCGCCGTTCGCGGGGAGGCGCGCTCGCCGTCGTGCACGACGACGGCGTGATAGAGGCCGGGCGGGAGAGCTCCGCCCACCTCGAACCGAAGGCTCGTGGCCGTATCGCTCGCTTCGACGCTCTGGCGCGACTCGTGGACGATCGCGCCTGCGTCGTTCGTCACCGTCAGGTGGAAGGTCCGTCGCGTCGCGCTCGGGCGGTCGATCGTCACGACGAGCTCCGCTTTGTCGCCCGGCCGGATCGAGGCGCGAACCGGCGTGACGCGCAGGTGCGTCGCGCCCTCGAGCGCGCGGGAGACGATGGCCCGGACGAGAGGCGGATCGAGCTTCGCGTCCGTCGTCGCGAAGATCCATCGCGCGCCGGCGGCGCTCCCGCCGACGTGATCGATCTCGAGCAGCGGACATCCGCGGGGGATCCCGGCTGCGTCGACGACGTGCGCGAGCGGTCGCGCGACGGCGTCCCGAGGACCGGAGGAGCCGTGCTCGTCCGGAAAGATCGGCCGGCGCGTGAGGCGCAACGTGAGCGCCCAGTTGGTCGTCCCGGCGGGCACCGGCGCGTCGAACCCTGCGGCCCTGCCGGGAGCGTCCACGACGCGATGGTCGGCGCCGATCGCGATCGGCTCCGCCGGCCCGACGAGCAGATCGTGGGCGAATTGCGTCTGGCGCGGGCCTCGGATCCAACCGCCGTCCTCCCATCGCACCGGCTCGTGCAGCGGAGCGCCGCCGAGGACCACGAGCCCGCCGCCCGTCTTGAGGAAGGTTCGGATGCTCGGCCACGCATCGACGGGGAACGCGCTGCCGTACGGAAGGACGAGCACGTCGGCGTCACGACGGCTCAGCCGCTCGCTCAGCTCCGCGGTCGACGACGCGCGGACGTGCGGGACGCCGGAGAGCGCCGCGTCGAGCGCGCCGTCGTCGATCGGCGCCGCATCGATCGTCGGGAACCCGGCGGCGCGGAACACGAGCGCGCGGGGGCGGAGCGGATCACGGTCCGAGCTCGCGTGCTCTGCGTTCGGCGTGGCGGCAGGCGCGGTCGCCGGGCGGCGAGGCCCGGCCACGCGTCGCGGAGCACACGCCGTCGCGGTCACGGCGAGCGTCACGAGGCACGCCAGTCGCCAGCCTCCGGGCGAGCGCGGCCGAGGAACGAAGGTGACGGAACGGCCGGCGGTCGGCGGCACGGAGCGGGGAATACCATCTCCGTCGAAGGGGCGCGACCGGGACGCACCGGCGTCGTCGGAGAGGTTCGCCGCCGAGACGCGGCGCGCCCGCGCTCACACGGGGCGTGCGACGGCGGACGCGCGCCCCAGCCCGGCGAGCTCGATCGCCGCTTCCTTCGCGAGGCGCATCCTCGTCGAGAGCCACCGCTCGGACCAGCGGACGAGCGCGACGTCGCCGGCCTCGTCCGCCGCGACACGGAGCGCGCGGGCGCCCTCGAGGCTGGCGCGCACGGCCGCGAGCATGCGCGCGACGGAGCTCTCGCGTGCGATCGGGAGCCGGCCCGTGAGCCGATCGACCAGCCTGCCCAGGGCGTCGAGCGCGACGGCGCGAGCCGAGCCGGTGCGGATGCGGCGAGCGCGAGCGAGCCGGCGCAGATCGTCCAGCGATTCGTTCGCGTGCGCGACGAGCGCGCGGAGCGCGGCCGCAGGTGGGCCCCACGGCAGGCGCGTGGCTTCGCGCAGGCAGAGCCCGTATACGACCTCCTCGCGCTCGACGAGCTCCGCGAGGGGGTGCGGACGAGCTCGCGAGAAGCGCATCGCGGTGAGCGCCCGATCACACGCCCGTCGTCGTGCCGTAGTCGGAGCCGGCGAGCCCGTTCGACACCGGCGGCTCCTCGTGCATCTCGGTCTTCTCCTCGCCGTGATGCCGCGGGCGGAGGTGGCCGATCTTCTCGTTCACCTTGCCGTAGGTCTCCTTCGCGGCGTCGAGGGCGCGATGGCGCGTGCGCGGAGACATCATCATGAGCACGGCGATCCCGCCCACGACGGCGAGCCCGATGCCTCCGAGGACGTACGCCATCGTCGGCGTGTGCCGGCGCGGCCTCATGATGTACGGGATCGCCGGCATCGCTGCCATGACCCCCTTGAGCACAGCGGTGATCTTCTTCTGCTTGGAGAGCTTCATGTGGGCGCGAGCTGCATCGCTCGTACCGACCGGCTCGCTCCGTCGCAGCCCGATGCCTGGTGCATCGTTCGCGCTCGTCACTCTCACGTCGGAGCTTCTGCGGTGCACATTGCCTCGACTGTGACCGGCGACGGCAGCGCCACGAGCCAGCGCCCCGAGGCTGAGCCTCCCTCGCGCGGTGGTACTCTCGTCGTCGTGACGTCATGAGTGAGCGCAAACAGGACGCGCCCGCATACCTCCACGGTTACTCGGCGAAGGAGCGCGAGCGCTTGCACCGACAGGCGCGCTTCCTCGAGCCGATGGTCCACGATCGGTTGCCCTATCGACGGCGGAAGAAGCTGCTCGAGGTCGGCTCCGGCGTCGGCGCGCAGACCGAGATCCTGCTCCGCCATTTCCCCGAGCTGCACGTCACGGGCGTGGAGCTCGAGGACGGCCAGATCGCGGAGGCTCGCCGGTTCCTCGAGACGGTCCCTTGGGCGAAGGATCCCGTGACGAACGAGCCGCGATGGACGGTGGTGAAGGGGAACGCGACGCAGCTCGAGTTCCCGGCCGAGTCGTTCGACTGCGCGTTCCTCTGCTGGATCCTCGAGCACGTCGGCGATCCCGCGCGCGTGCTGTCGGAGGTGCGGCGCGTCCTCGTCCCGGGCAGCCCGATCGTCTGCAACGAGGTGCTCAACGCCACGTTCTTCATCGATCCGTACAGCCCCGAGACGCTCCGTTACTGGACCGCCTTCAACGAGCAGCAGATCGACCTCGGCGGCGATCCGTTCGTGGGCGCCAAGCTCGGAAACCTCCTGCTCTCGATCGGCTTCCGCGACATCGTCACGGAGGTGAAGACGTTCCACCTCGACAACCGCGCCCCGGCCGAGCGAGCGGAGTTCCTCGCGTACTGGACCGATCTGCTCCTGTCGGGCGCGCCGGCGCTCCTCGAGGCGGGCCGCGTCTCGGAGGCGACGGTCGAAGGCATGCGCGCCGAGCTCGCGCGCGTCGCGCGGGATCCGAACGCGGTGTTCTTCTATTCGTTCGTCCAGGCGCGCGCTCGCGCTTGGTAGCGAATGGTCAGCCCACCTTCGCCACCGCGCTCGGCTTCTCGCGCTTCACGTTGAAGATCCGGAGCGGCTTCTCCTTGCCCTTGAGGTGGGCAGGCGGCAGCTCCTCGACCTCGAAACGCCCGCCGAGGCGCGAGAGCGTGCTCTCGCTCACGATGATCTGGCCCGCGTGTGCGATGCCGCAGAGGCGGGCGCTCGTGTTCGCCGTGTCGCCGATGACCGTGTAGCTCATGGCCTTCGAGCTGCCGACGTAGCCCGCGACGAGCGGGCCCGTATGCAGGCCCATGCCGACCGCGAGCGGCGGCTGGCCGCTCTCGACGCGCTTCCGGTTGAAGCGCCCGAGCACCTCCATCTGGTCGAGCGCGCACTGCACGCTCCGGATCGCGTCGTCCGGGTGGCTCATCGGCGCGCCCCAGAAGGCCATGATGCCGTCGCCCATGAACTTGTCGAGCGTGCCCTCGTACTTGAAGATGGTCTCGACCATCAGCTCGAAGTACTCGTTGAGCAGCTCGTTGATGACGCCCGCGGGCGCTCCCTCGCTCATGCGGGTGAAGCCGCGGATGTCCGAGTTGAAGACGGTGCACTCCGGGACGTGCACGCCGCCCTTCTTCACCTCGAGCTTTCCGGAGAGGACCTGCTCGGCGACGTTCGGCGAGAGCAGGCGGCTGAAGCGCTCGCGGTTGACGATCTCCTGCTCGATCTTCTTCGCGAGGAGGTTGTTCTCGATGAACATCGCCGCCTGGTTGCTGATGGCGGTGACGAGCTCGAGATCCTTCTGCTGGAACTGAGCGAGCGACTCGCTGTCGAGCCAGAGCGCGCCGAGCACGTCCTTCTCGTGCAGGAGCGGCACGACGATGGCGCTCGAGATCCGGTTCAGGATCATCGACTTGCCCTTCGACGAGGCGAAGTCCATCGACGCGTCGTGCGTGAGCACGGCCGCGCGCTCCTTCATGACGTGGTTCAGGATCGTGGAGCTGACCTGGATCGGCTGATCGGTGCCGTCTCGGCGGTGCGCCGCGCGCGGCTGGAGCGAGCCGTCGGCTTCGCGCAGCAGGATGACGCCGCGGTCCGCGTTCACGAACTTGAAGAGCGACAGCAGGATCTTGTGGAGGAGCTGATCGAGATCGCGCTCGAGCCCGATGTCGCGGGTGAGCTCCCACGTCAGGCGGAGCCGCTCGTAGTCGACGCGGAGCTGCTGCGGGTCGTGCGCAATCTGGTCGTAGGGCAAGAAGCCCTTCGCCTGCGCCGCGATCTGGGTGCCGATCGCTCGAGCCGAGTCGAGGACGTCGACGCGCGTCCCGGCGAAGCTCGGCGGCCGACGGCTCGGCGCCTGATGCGGCTGCGCGTACGGCGGCATCGGCGGCGCCGGGTGATTGCTGCCGTGCGCCGCCGGGTGGTGCTGCTGCTGTTGAGCATAGGGGATGGCGGCGTACGCGCCTGGGCTCGGACGCGCGGGCGCCGCGGGCATGCCCATCGTGCCCATCGGAGGCGGCGCGCCGTGCATGTTGGCCGGAGGCACTCCGTGCGTCGACGGCGGGACGCTCGGGCCCTTGGGGTTCCACTGCGGCGCCGGAGCTCCCGGCATCGGTGGATGCGGCATCGCAGCCGGCGCGTGCGGCGCGCTCTGCGGCTGCGGCAGCGGTGCGTTGAAGTCGAGCGGCGGGCCGCTGCCGTCGTCGTAGCGGGCCCGCGTCGATCCGAGGGCGATCTCGTCGCCGTGGCGGAGCATCATCTCGCCACGGACGCGCTCGCCGTTCACGTAGGTCCCGTTGAGGCTTCCGAGGTCGCGAAGGACGAAGCCTCCATCCCGTTGCTCGAGGATGCAGTGCTCCTTCGAGACGATCTTGTCGAGCAGTTGGATCGAGTTGTTCGGGTGACGCCCGAGGCTGTTGATTGGGCGCAGCTCGATCGCCTGCTGTCCATCCGCAGTGGCGAGGATCAAACGCGCCATTCGTTTCGCATGGTACCGTGCCTCGCTTGGGCCGGACAGGGGGTAAGTCAGCCGATCGCCGCGCGACCCGAAGGGCCGCCCGGGCGCGGCGTCACGAACGCGTCACGGGGGAATATCCTGCGCCCTCGTAGGTCGGACCGCGACCGACGGCGCCGAGCGCGGCCCGGCTTGCGGAAAAAGACGTCGACGCGTTTGCCCGCGAGCCGCAAAGGACTCTGGTAGCATCTGAATGTATGCCCCAACGCCGCCGCCAGAGCACCTCCTCGCGCGGTAAGACCCAGGAGCCGGCCACCGCCCAGACCAGCGGACGTTCGGCGCGGTCCGGTGCCCGCAGCCGGAGGAGCGGGAGCGGAGGCGAGCGGCCCTCGAAGGCACGCCGGGAGGTCCCGAGCGAGCCGCCGATGTCGGCCGGCCCGGTCAAGGCGTGGCTCGAGGCAAACCTCTCGCCAAAGCCGGGCTCGGGCCGCGACCCCTTCCGGGTGCCGCCGGAGCTCGCGACCCAGCACACCGATCCGGACCTGCTCCCCGAGAAGCCCGCCGAGAGCGCGGGGCTTTTCGAGCTCTTGCCGACCGTCGCCCGCCGCGCGCTGACCCTGGGGCTCGCGTCGCGCGAGCCGAGCTTCCACGTCTTCGTCTCCGCCCAGCCGGAGGTGATGATCGAGGATGACCTCGTCCGTTTCGCGCGGCGCTTCGCGGAGGGACGGGAGACACCGCCCGACATCGTCTACGTCCACGACTTCGAGCGGCCCGAGGCGCCCAAACCGCTGATGCTGCCGCCGGGCTCGGGCGGGACCCTCGTCGCCGCCATGGATGCCCTCATCGAGCGGCTGAAGCAGGAGATCCCGAACATCTCCCAGCACGAGGAGGTCCGGCGCGCGACGCAGAAGCTCGCCCGCGAGCTCGAGTCGAAGAACAAGGAGGTCCTGACGGGCCTCGAGCTCACCGCGAAGAACCTCGGCTTCGGGATCCGCGCCGTCCAGGGCGGCGTCCAGACGTTCCCGATCCTCCACGGCAAGCCGCTCTCGGCCGAGCAGTTCGGCGCGCTCGACGAGTCGACGAAGCGCGCCCTCGCCGAGGCCGAGGAGCGTCTCACCGCCGAGGTCGAGAAGGCGGCGAGCCGCGTCCGCGAGCAGAGCGCGCAGTTCGATGCCGCGCGCGAGGAGGCGATGAACCGCCTCGCCGAGACCGTCATCAAGCGCGCATGCGGCGAGCTGAAGAAGCTGCTCGGCGACTTCGGCGACGACGTCCTGTCGTACCTCGACAACTGCGAGAAGGCGCTCATCGCCGACTGGCAAGACTTCCTCGAGCCGCCGCCGTCGGTGCCGGGGGAGGACCCCGATCGCGACGCCGAGCCGCCCGACCACGATCCCGAGCACGCGACGCGGCTCGGCCGCTTCAAGGTCAACCTCCTCGTCTCGAACGAGGAGGGCAGTCCTCCGCCGGTCATCTACGAGACGAACCCGACGTACCCGAACCTGTTCGGGTACCTCGAGCGGCGCGCGCGCTTCGGCGCGCTCCTCACGGACTTCACGCGCATCCGTGCCGGTTCGCTCCACCGCGCGTCGGGCGGCGTGCTCATCGTGCGCGCGACCGACCTCATGACGGATCCCATCATCTGGGAGCGCATGAAGCGCGTGCTCCGCGAGCGCCGCATCGGCGCCGAGGACCCGCTCGGGCCGCTCGGCCTCTACGCGACGACGCTCCGTCCCGTGCCCGTGCCGATCCGCGTCCGCGTCGTGCTCGTCGGTGCGCCGGAGGTCTACGCGACGCTGCTCGACGCCGATCCGGACTTCGCGTCGCTCTTCCGCGTGAAGGTGGAGATCGAGCCGTCGATCGCGCGCACGCCCGAGAACCTGAGGGCGCTCGATGCCTATCTCATGTCGATGGCCGAGGCGCGCGAGTGGGGCACCTTCGATCGCGCCGCCCGCGCTCGCCTGCTCGATCTCGCGACGCGGCTCGCGGGCGATCGCCAGAAGCTGAGCGTCGCGCTCTCGCCCCTCGAGGAGACGGCGGCGTTCGCCGGTGCGCTCGCCGCCGCGCGCGCGGCCGGCGACGCCGATTGGATCGAGGTGGGCCCTGCCTCGCAGGTGCCGCGCCCGTTCCGCGCCTCGACGCCGGCGAAGGGGTGCATCGTCACGGCCGAGGACGTCGAGATCGCGTGGCGCGAGCGGCGCGAGCGCGCCGGCGCCGCGGAGCGCCACATCCGCGAGCTCACGCTGCGCGGCGAGGTCTCGCTCGACACGCAGGGCTTCCGCGTCGGCGTCGTCAACGGCCTGTCCGTCTACTCGGCGGGCGACGTCGAGTTCGGCCAGCCGATGCGCATCACGGCCGTCGTGGCGCTCGGCCGCGAGGGCATCGTCGACGTCGAGCACGAGGCGCAGCTCGGCGGCGCGATCCACACGAAGGGCGTCGCGATCATCCGCGGATACCTCGCGCGCATGTTCGGACAGGAGCGCCCGCTCTCGCTGAAGGCGCAGATCGCCTTCGAGCAGAGCTACGGCGAGATCGACGGCGACAGCGCGTCCTCGAGCGAGCTGTTCGGCGTGCTCTCGGCGCTCGCCGAGGTGCCGATCGATCAGGGCATCGCCGTCACGGGCTCGGTGAACCAGCTCGGGGAGATCCAGGCGATCGGCGGCGTGTGCGCGAAGATCGAAGGCTTCTTCGAGCTCTGCCGCGCGCGCGGCCTGACGGGTCAGCAGGGCGTGTTGCTCCCGCGCGCGAACCTCGAGCACCTCGTGCTCAACGAGGACGTCGCGCAGGCGATCCGCGAGGGCAAGTTCCACCTCTACGCCGTCGAGACGGTGGCCCAGGGCATCGAGGTGCTCACCGGCGTCCCCGCCGGCGAGCGCGATCCGCAGGGCCGCTTCCCGGCGGGCAGCGTGTTCGGCCGCGTCGAGCGCCGCATCATCGAGATCGCCGAGCGCCTCCGCGAGGCCGAGGGACACGCCCGCGTGCCGCCTGCGCCCGCCTCGATGGAGGACGTCAGCCACGCGGACCTCGCCGACGCCGGCGACTACCGCCCGCGGGGCATGCAGTCGCTACGCTCTCGCTACGCCGTGAAACCCCGCGCGGGCCGCCGCTCGCGATGAAAGGTCAGCCGAGCGCGCTCGAGAGCGCGGCGTAGGCCGCGCCCGCGTGCACGAACCGGTCGCCGGGCTCCCGCGCGACGCACATCGCGAACCACTCGTTGAAGCCGTCGGGGATCCTGTCCTGGACGCCGAGCTCCGCGGCGCGTGCCCACGCGATGGGGATGGGGTCGTTCAGGATCTCGCGCAGCACGGCGCGATGGTTCTCCTTCACGCCGGCGTTGGCGAGCCAGAAGCTCTTGCCCGTGAGCATGTAGAAGGCGAGCAGGCCGAGCGCCCACACGTCCGTCGCGGTCGTCGTGGGACCGCCCGTCGCCTGCTCGGGCGCCATCCAGCTCGGTGTGCCCAGGGGCGCCCCCTGGATGGTGACGCTCTCGGCGATGATCTTCGCGATCCCGAAGTCGAGCAGCTTCACGACGCATTTTTCGCCGACGCGGCGCGACTCCGCGAGGAAGACGTTCGCGGGCTTGAGATCGCGGTGCACGATGCCGAGCTTGTGCGCGGCGGAGAGCGCATGACAGATCTGCGCGAGGTGATGCCGGACGACGTCCTTCGGCATCGGCCCGTGCTCCTCGATGTGGTGCGCGAGGTTCTGCCCCTCGAGCAGCTCCATCGCGATCCACGGGACGTCGAGCTTGGCGTCGACGCCCGCGGCGATCGTCTGCGCGACGTGCTCGCTCGGGATGCGCGCCGCGACCTGCGCCTCGCGCTCGAAGCGCTTGTAGAGGGTGGGATCGCGCACGTACTCGCGCCGGAGGACCTTGAGCGCACGATGGCTCGCCGTGCTGAGCTGCTCGGCGACGTAGAGCGCGCCCATCGATCCACGGCTCAGCGGACGGACGACCATGTAGTCGTTGCCGACGACGGTGCCATAACGGACCTCGGGCAGGCCGTCCCTGTCGTTGGGGCGATCGTGCGCCATGCGACCGACAACGATACCCGCCCTCCCGCGGTCGTCGGGAGGGATCGTCTCGTCTCGGGGCGGCGTGATCGAGGGCGGGCGAGCCCGGGGCGCGAAGTGCTAACCTAGCGGCCTCGCATGGGCGGCGCCCCGAATCCGACAGAGCCGACCGCCAGCCGGCGCGTCGTCGCCGAAGCCGACCTGCTCGGCCTCTCGAGGCCGGAGCTCCAGGAGCTGCGCGCGTACGTGCCGCACGATCCGCCCGGCGTGCGCGTGAAGCTCGACGCCAACGAGGCTCCGCCGTGCTCGTCTCCCGCGGTGCGCGAGGCCGTCGCGCGCGCGATCGCCGCCGTCGCGCTCGAGCGGTACCCGGATCCGCGAGCGCTCCGGCTCAAGGAGGCCATCGCGCGCCGGACCGGCGCGAGCCCCGACGACCTCCTCGTCGGTTGCGGTTCGGACGAGGTCATCGCGCTGCTCCTCACGGCGCTCGCGCGGCCCCGCGGGAAGAACCCGCAGCCGGTCGTGGTCACGCCGATCCCCACGTTCGTCATGTACCGGGTGACCGCCCGCGGGCACGGTCACAAGCCGGTCGAGGTCCCGCTCGATCGCGCGTGGGATCTCGACGTCGCGTCGATGAAGCGCGCCGTCGAGATGACGTCCCCGAACGTCGTGTTCGTCGCGAGCCCGAACAACCCGACCGGCAATCGCATGAGCTCGGACCGGCTGCGCGAGGTCGTCGCGGCATCGGCGCCCGCGCTCTCGGTCGTCGACGAGGCGTACGTCGACTACGCCGGCGAGGGAGCGAGCGTCCGAAGCTGGCGCGAGGAGCTCCCGAACCTGGGCATCCTCCGTACGCTGAGCAAGATCGGGCTCGCCGCGCTGCGCGTCGGATGGCTCGAGGCGAACCGGGCCCTCGTCGCGGAGATCGACAAGGTGCGCCAGCCGTTCAACGTGAGCGCCACGAGCCAGGCCGCCGCTGCCGCCGTGCTCGAGGAGGCCTGGGACGACGTGCAGCGCGACGTCGCCCGCGTCGTCGCTGCGCGCGACGAGCTCGCGCGCGCGATCGCGTCGATCGAGGGATTCTCGGTCACGCCGAGCGACGCCAACTTCCTGTGGGTGAAGACGCCCGGGCCGGCCGAGGTGGTGTTCGACGCGCTCCTGAAGGACGGCGTCCTCGTCCGGAGCTTCCATGCGTCGGGCGGCAGGCTCGCGACGCAGCTCCGCGTCACCGTCGGGACGGACGCCGAGAACGAGGCGCTCGTCGCCGCGCTCCGGCGCGCTCGGGACGTCGCCGTGAGGTCGGAGGGATCGCCGTGAAGCGCGCGCTCGCCGGGCTGTGCTTCGCCTCGCTGGCGATCGCGTGCGTCGGCGATCCCACGGTCGTGCGGGTCTACGACGGTCGCATCGTCGAGGGCGCGTACGTGGCTCCCGAGGCCTACGCCTCGTACCTGAAGGGGGTCCTCGCCGAGGAGGCAGGCGATCTCCGCTCCGCGCTCGCCGCGTACGAGAAGACGGCGGCGGTGGACGACGAGGATCCGGAGCCGTTCACGCGCATCGGCGACGTGCACTGCAAGCTGGATCCGAAGAGCAAGGCGGCGGACGAGGCGTTCGCGCGCGCTCTCCGGATCGATCCGACGTACGCGCCCGCGCTCGCGGCGAAGGCGCGCTGCGCCGCCGCGCGAGGCGAGGCCGCCGAGGCCGTCGCGCTCGTCGAGCGGATCGCCCCCGAGGATCGCTCGAGCGCCTCGCTCGAAGCGCTCTTCGTGCGGCTCGCCGCGCAGCGATCCGACTCGGCCGACGATCGTCGCGCGCGCGCCCGTGCCATCGCGCTGACGGTGGCGAGCGGTCACGATCCGGCGGCGTGGGGAGCCCTCGTCGCGTGGGGGCGCGGCAAGGCCGACCCGGAGCTGCTCGCGCGGGGGCTCGAAGGCCTCGTCCAGACGGCGCCGCATCTCCAGGCCGACGTGGAGTCGGGCATCCTCGAGCTGCTCGGGATGGGCGAGGCGGCGCTCGCCCGGCGCGTCGCCGCGACGCTCGCCGACGCGCCGGAGGAGCGCGGGATCCGCAACGTCCGCGACGCGACCGTCGCGCGTCTCGCCGTCGACGAGGCGCTCCTGTCGGGCGACCAGGAGCGCGCCGAACGACGCGCCGTGCGCGGGCACGTGTCGCTCTCGGAGGTCGCCGCGCGTGCGCTCGTGCTCGAGCGCGCCGAGATCGCCCGCAGTGTCGCGCGGGCGGTCGTCGCCGCCGACCCGGGCGCCGGGTGCGCCGCGATGGTGCTCGCGGCCGCCGCGGCGCGCGACGGCGAGCGTCCGCTCGCGGGCGATCTGCTCCGCGGATCGCCCTCCGACCGGCCCGCGGCGGCGTGCGTGTTCGTCCTCGCCGAGCGCCTCGCGGCGACGGGGAACGCGGAGGCCGCGCGTATTTTCACGTCTCGCGTCGAGGCGGCCCCGATGGCCCCGCACGATCCCGTCGCCGGGCCGCTCGCCGTCGAGCTCGCCGCGCGCGGGATCATCCCCGAGGGGTCGCTTCCGCTCGAGCTACGCCTCGAGCTCGCGGCGCGCCGGCGTGAGCCGCCGCCGGCCGTCGACGCGGCCGCGCTCGATCAGCGGATCGTCGACCAGAAGCACGCGCTGCTCTGGCACACGCTCGTGGACCCGACGGGAGCGCCGGCGCGCAGCCTGCTCGCGCGCATGCACCGCGCGGCCGATCGCGATCCCATCGTCGGGTTCTCGCTCGCTCGCGCCGCGCTCGCGTCGGCGACGAGCGGGCCGAACGACTCGGCGATCTGGGCGCCGGTGCTGCGGGCCATCGCGTCGGCGCCCGCCCATCCGCTGCTGCTCGCGGTGGCGGTCGAAATCGCCGAGAGGGGCGGTCGCGCCGAGGACGTCCCGCCGGCGCGCGCGCGGCTCATGGCCGTCGCCCGCACTCCGGCGGAGCGTGCCCTGGCGGGCGAGTGACTATTCGCAGCGGATCTCGCGCTCGGTGCCGCCGACGCACTTCTTGCCTTCGCCGGTGCACTGCATGCCGGCCACGATCTGCTCGCCCTTGCAGTAGTAGCCGGAGTACGCGGCGATCTCGCTGCAGTAGAAGCCGTCGGCCTTGCCCTTGCAGCTGTCGAGCAGCTTCGTGTCGCACGTCTTGTCGTCGCCGAGGAGGTAGTTCGGCTCCGTCAGCGGGATGGACAGGCTGGCGGCCGTGAAGCTCTTGCCCTTGCGGATCAGCGGGATCTGGATCCGGCCGTTGAACTCGCCGGCCAGGCCGTGCTCCTCCGCGATCGTGATGCCCTTGCCGTTCGCCGAGTCGGCCTCCGTGGCGATCGCGGCGCAGAGGTCCGCGGTGACCGAGACGTAAGGACCGATCTTGCCCTCGAGGCCCGCGGCGTCGAAGGCGAGCACCGTGGGCACCGCGAGGAGCTTGCACTCCGCCGAGAGCGACGCCTTCCCGGTGACCTTCTCGAGCGAGAAGCTGCCGTCGACGCTCGGGGCCTTCGAGAGGTTCTTGAGGTCGAAGTGCTTGAAGCCGGCGTCGCCTTGGAAGCCGATCTCGGCGTGGGCGTTGATGCTCGCGCTGACGCTCACGGAGACGGATCCGCCGTAGCTGAGGGAGCATTTCAGCTCCGGCTCGACGTAGAGCGTGATCGGGATCGGGGCCGCGATGGGGATGATCATCCCGCGGCCTCGCCACTCCTTCTCGCGGATCGTGCCGGTCGTGCGGCCGCCCGTCACGTCGATGTCCGCGCTCACGACGGGGTCGAGCGTGAGGTGGGCCTTGAAGTTCACGGCCGTCGGCGGATCGGGGAGGAAGCGGAGCTCCTTGTAGCGGACCTTGAAGTGCCCGTCGAAGCGCGCGTTGAGACGGAAGGTCGCGTTGCTGAGGGAGATGCCTCCGTTGACGTCGCCGATGCCGCCGTTGATCGAGAACGAGCCGGAGCCGCTCCCTCGGCCTTGCTGATTGTCGTTGGCGAGGAACTTCAGCGACTGGGTGTACGACTTCGACTTCGACTTCGACTTCGACCTCGACTTCGACTTCGCGCCGTCGCTCTCGTCCGCGATCGGCGTCGACCCGTCCAGCAAGGAGCGGTCGTCGGAGAAGTCGATGTCGCCTTCTTGCAGCCACTCGTCGAGCGTCGCTTGCTCCGTGTGGATGACGGTGTTCGGGCCGTCCTCCTCGACCTTCGTGACCCGGCGGAGGAAGCCGAACGGGTTCGGTCCGAAGTCACCGTTCTCCGACTCCGTGACCGTCTTCGTCAGCGACCGGTTGCCGGCGAGGATCGCCCCGGGCTGGATCTTGGCGATCATCGCCTCGTGGCCGGCGGTGGCGATGACGAGCCTGTCTTCTTTGACCTCGACGTCGTTCGCGAAGTCCTGATCGGCCGTGACCGCCTCCTTCACGAGCACGGGCTCCATCGGCTCGGAGAAGGGGTCTTCACGCTTGTCCGAAGGATCCCCGTCGTCCGCGGCGCAACCGGGGATGGTGAAAGCGAGCGCAAGACAGGTGACGAGCGACGCAAGCGTCGCCAAGCGAAGAGAAGCCATCGCGCTCCGCCACTGCACGCCCCGGTCCAGCAGCGCGCACCCGCCCCTGCATCGAGCCATCTCGCGCAATCGTGCGTCGGCGACTGGGTAGGCTTACATCCGGGGCGGATGTGGAGTCGACCTGGTCGAGAAATCGGTCCTCAGTCCTCGTGGTCGAGGCTCCAGGCTCCAGGCTCCAGGGGTTTGTCGGGTCGTCAGGACGGTGTGGGCGCATCGCCGATGGCGAGTCGTTCCCAGTAAGTCCGGGTGAGCCAAGAGCTGGCGCGGGGCGAGGCCCGAAGCTGAGGACTGAGGTCTGAGGTCTGAGGACTCGCTGCGCGCAGCGCAGCGGCCGCGTCAGCGCAGCGCGAGCTCCGCCGTCAGCATGGCGGTGCGCGGAGGGCCGGCGAGGACGGCGAGGGCGTTCGTGCCGGCGCGGACGTAGCGTGTGTCGAGGAGGTTCTCGATCCGCAGGGTCGCGCGCAGCGTCGGGGTGCGCCAGCCGACGGCGCCGTCGAGGCGCGTCCACCCCGGGATCTCGGTGGTGTCCGGGAGGGTACGGGAGCTGGTCACGATGCCGCCGGCGCCCAAGGTGGGGCCGCTCTTCTTCGGGCTCGAGAAGTCGAGCTGGCCCCAGAGCGACGCGGTGTGCCGAGCGGCATAGGGGAGGGGCGTGCCGACGAGCGCGGGGTTCGGGTCCTCCGCGATGGCGGCGTCGACGTACGCGTAGCTCGCGAACGCCCGGGCCCACTCCGCGGGCTTTGCCGTCACGACCAGCTCGGCGCCCGCGCTCCGCGCCGCGCCGCGCTGAACCTGGAACGCGGGCGCGTTCGGATCGGCGACCGAGATGTTGGCGTTGCGGATGAAGAACCCGCCGGCGTCGGCGACGAGGCGATCGCGCGCCGTCACGACGCGCACGCCGGCTTCGGCGCCCAGGCTCTGCTCGGGCGCGAGGACGCCGCCGTCGGCGGCCACGCCGATCACCGGCCAGAAGCCGCGGCTCACGTTGCCGTAGACGATCACGGGCTCGAGCGGCCGGAGCACCACGCCGGCGCGCGCCGACGGCTCGGTCGAGCCGGCCTCGCTCACCGCGCCGACGAGGGCGCTCTGTTGCTGGTACGCGTCGACCCGCGCGCTCACGAGGAAGGCGAGCCGCCGCCCGACGGCGACGAGGTCGCTCGCGTACACGCCCGCGGTGCGGTAGCGCCACCGGTTGCGCGGCCCGGAGAGCTCGGCGGGCGGGAGCGGGGCTCCGTAGGCGGGGCGGTGCACGTCGATGTCCGAGGGCGTCGCGGGATCCGAGCTCGCCGCGCGCCAGAACACGATCTCGTGTCCGGCGTCGACGCCCGTGACGATCTCGTGCTCGAGCGGGCCGGTCCGCACGCTGCCCCGAGCCGCGACCTGCACCGCGGTGTCGAGGCTGCGGCTCGCGAGGTGGAGCTGGATGCGAGAGAGCGTCCGTTGGTCCTCGGAGAGCGCGATCGGGAGGAGGTCGCGCTCGGCGTTGCCGCCGGTCTGGCTCTGCGTCGTCACGACGAGCCTCCACCGTCGCGAAAGGCGGTGAACGAGCTCGACGCGCCCGAGCGTGCCGTCGAACGTCGCGAGCGGGAGGTGCGGCTCGATGAAGGTCCGCTCGACCGGGAGCGCGTGCGGATTGCCTCCCACGATCGGGACGCCGAAGGGGTCGGCCCGATAGGCCGCGAAGTACCCTTGGAGCTCGGCGGTGACGGTGGTCGCGTCCGCCAGATCGACCTGCACGCTCGGGTTCAGGAGGAGGCGTCGGAAGTCGTTGAAGTCGCGCGGTCCGTCGGTGGTCTCTCCCGCCGCGACGACGCGGTAACGGAGCCGGTCGTTCACGGGGCCGGTCGTGTCGACGTCGGCGCGGAAGGTGCCGAAGCTTCCGGCGCGCAAGGTGATGACCTCGGACCGCGTGCGCTGCGGGCGCTTCGTGATCACGTTGATCGAGCCACCCGGGAGCCCAGCTCCCCAGAGCGCCGACGCTGGGCCGCGCAGGACCTCGACGCGCTCGACGTTGGCGGCGTCCGTGGCGCTCGGCCCCGAGTAGGCGCCACGGAAACCGTTGCGGAACAGCGTCCCCGCCCAGACCCGGAACCCGCGGACGTAGAAGTCGTCCCAGGTCCCGCCGTTGCCCGTCCCGAGCTGGACGCCCGGAGCGAGGGGCAGGACGTCCTCGATGCGGCGCGCCTGGAGATCGTCCATCAGCTCGCGGCGCAGGATCGTGATGCCTTGAGGCTGACCGACGACGTCGCGCTCGGTGCGCGACGCCGACACCTGCTCTGCAGGCGCGTAGCTGCGTTCGCCTCGGACCACGACCTCCTCCGCGGCGGCGGGCGAGGAGAGGCAGATCGACGCTCCGAGCACGAGGGTGGTCGAGCGGGGCGGAAGGCGGTTCCCCATGGGAGCATGCATCGATACGGGCTTTCCCCGCTCCCGTGCAAGCGGCCTATTCTATGGTCCTCTCGCGTCTGCTCGCGCCCGGTCGATCCCGGGCGTCGGGAGCTCCGATGCCCCCACTCGCCGCTCTCAGCGCCGTCGACGAAGCAGCGTTCGAGGCCGAACGACTCGGACCGATGCGGACGCGTGTGGCCGTCATCGCGGTCGTCATGGCGGCCATCTGGACGTTGCAGTTCGTGCTCTGGGAGCCGGAGATCCTGCCGGTTCGCGCGTACTCGCTCGCGTACCGTGGCACGGAGCTCGTCCTCTGTTCGGCTCTGTTCGTGCTGGCGCTCCGCGCTCGCCGGCTCGCCGTCCTGCAGTGGGGGACGACCGCGCTCATGACGTCGCTCACGGTCGCCCACGGGCTGGCGCTTCTCGTCGTCACCGACGAATGCGTGGTCGGGTTCACCCTGACCATGGAGTGGGGGCAGATGGTGACGGTGCTCGCCGCGATGTTGATGTTCCGCCCCGCGGTGGCGCTGCTCGCTGCGACGTTCGTCGTCGGCGTGCTCGCGACGGCCGCGCGCGCGAAATGGGACGCCGACCTCGGCGACCACGCGGTGCTCGCCGGTATCTACGCCATCGTCGCCATGCACGTGCGAAACGTCGATCGGCTGCGGCGGAGCGAGTTCGAGACGCGAACGCGTCTCGAGCGCGCCAACGCGGAGCTCCGCAAGAACGACGAGGCGCGGAGCCGCCTGTTCGTGAACCTGAGCCACGACTTCCGCACGCCGCTGGCGTTGATCCATGCGGAGGCCGAGACCGCGGACAGGGAAGGGACCTCCGAGCAGCGCAGGACCACCGCCCTCGCGCGCATCCGTCTCAACGCCGCGTCCCTGGCGGAGCTCGTGAACCAGCTCCTCGAGCTCGCCAGGCTCGACGCGGGGCGCGCGCCGCGATCGCCGAAGGCGTTCGATCTCGTCGCGCTCGCTCGGCGCGTCGTCGCGCAGTTCCAGGGCGCGCACGGCGCGGCGAAGGTGGAGCTCGTCGCGAACGACGAAGGGCTCGTGGCCCACGCCGATCCGGGGCACGTCCGACGGATCCTCGCGAACGTGGTCGACAACGCGACGCGCCAGGTCCGTGACGGCGCCGGACGCGTCCGCGTCGAGGTTCGCAGCGACGGTGATGACGTGGTCGTCGACGTCGTCGACGGCGGGCCGGGGATCCCGCCGGAGCGTCGCGAGCGCATCTTCGAGCGGTTCGCGACGTTCGATCGAGCCGGCGGTCTCGCATCCGGCATCGGCCTGCCGGTCGCTCGCGAGCTCGCGGAGCTCGAGGGAGGCGCGCTCGATCTCGTCGACGGCGCCGCGCAGACCACGTTCCGCCTCCGCTTGCCGCGATCGAGCGAGCCGCCCGTCGCGCTGCCGAGCCTCGTGCCTGCCGTGGCCGCGACGACCCACGAAGGCGAAGTGCGCGCCGAGACGGCCCGGACGACGGATGCCCGCGGCGGACGACGCGTCGTGCTCGTCGTCGAAGACCACGCGGAGATGCGTGGGTTGCTCGTGGAGCTGCTCGAGGGCGATTTCGCCGTCGTCACGGCCGCCACGTTCTCGGATACGTGCGCCGAGCTCGAGAATCTCGTCCCGGCGGCGATCCTCGCGGACGTCATGCTGCCCGACGGCGACGGCTACCAGCTCCTCGAACGCGTCCGCGCATCGCGGTTGCTCGACGGCGTCCCCGTCCTCTTGGTGTCGGCGCTCGGCGAGACCGAGCAGCGGGTGCGGGGGCTCGCGGCCGGCGCGGACGACTACATCGCGAAGCCGTTCTCGGGCGCCGAGCTCGTCGAGCGCGTGCGGTCGGCGTGCGAGCGCGCGCAGAGGCGAGCGCTCGCGCTCGAGGCGCAGCGGCGGGATTTCCAGGCCGAGCTGCACGACGGCGTCACGGCGTCGCTCTCGAGGGCGGCGATGCTGCTCAACGCGCCCGACGTCGGGGCGGAGCACGTGGAGCGCGCGCGCCGCGTCGTCGTCGAGGCGCTCGCCGAGGCGCGCGGGCTCTTGGCCGTCGCCGACGGCGCGCCCGTCCCGTGGGCGAGGCTCGTCGAGGCCTTGAACGCCGACGTCGATTCCGTCGCCGGTGGGTTCTCGGTGGAGGTCTCGCTCGACGTGGAGAACGACGGCTCGGTGAACGTGCTCTCGGCGATCGAGCAACACACGCTGCGGCGCGTGCTGCGGGAAGCGCTCACCAACGCGCTCAAGCACGCCGAGCCTCGTCACGTGCGCTGCCGTCTGCGCGGCGAAGGGGGACGCGTCACGCTCCACGTGGAGGACGACGGGAGACCGGGCGAGCCGACGGGGGCCGGACGCGGCCTCGCGATCGCCCGGCGGCGGCTGGAGAAGCTCGGGGGCGAGGTCCGGTGGGCTCGGAGCGAGCGGGGCGGCAGCGTGCTCTCGGCGAGCTTCCCGCACGCGCACGTGCGAGAGGTCAGCGCCGGTCGAGCAGGCCGAGTCGAAGCGCGGACATGACGGCCTCGGTGCGCGTCCCGACGCTGAGCTTGCGATAGATGTTGCGCACGTGGGTCCGCAGCGTGTTCAGGCTGACGCCGAGCGCGTCCGCCGACTGCTCGTAGGTCCCTCCCGTCGCGAGCTCGCCGAGCACCCGAAGCTCCTGCGCCGTGAGCGGCTCGTGCTCCGCCGGCGGCGGCGTGGTCGGGAGCGCCGCGACGAGCCCGAGCACCCTCCGCGCCACGGCGGCGGACATCGGCGCCCCGCCCGCGAGGGCATCGTCGAGCGCGGCGCGCAGCCGGAGGGGCACGTCGTCCTTGAAGATGTAGCCCCTCGCGCCCGCGCGAAAGGCTGCGAGGACGCGGGCGTCGTCGCGGTGGACGGTGAGCACGACGAACGGCACGTCGGGCCAACGTTCCGTCAAAGCTCGGACGAGCTCGACGCCGTCTCCGTCCGGGAGCCCGAGATCGACGAACGCGGCGTCGGGTGCCTCGGACCGAGCGAGCGCGCCGGCGAACGTCGTCTCCGTCACGATCGTGAAGGGCTCCTTCGCGAGGACGAGCCGTACGTCGTCGAGGAAGCCCTCGTCGTCGTCGACGAACAGGATGCGCTTCGCTGCCTGACTCACCGATCCCGCGGAAGGATACCATGGTGCGCCGCGCGGCACGGCTCGAGCACGAGCCGTGCCGCATGCGCCGCCGCGTGGATCGGCGTGACCTTCAGCCAGGAGCGCTCGAGCTCATGGAGTGACCTGGAGCTCGAAGGTGTTGGAGGCGGGATAACCGCTGATCGACAGGTGGCAGACGTAGAAGCCCGGGGTCGTGATGCCGGGGAAGGACGCGCTCGTCGCCGTCCGCGTCGTCGCCACCTGCGGCGGCGCCTCGCCGACCGGGCACTGGAGCGTCAGGCCGGTGCCGAGATCCAGGTTGACGCCGGTGACGTCGATCGGAGCGCCGGCCGCGACGCTGGTGGGGGCGTTCGTCACGAGCGGCCCCAGCGAGACGAAGACGTCGGGCGTGACCACGGTCCCTCCGCCCGGCGCCGGATTCGTGATCTCGAACTGGAGGAACGAAGGCGTTCCGTCGAGCAGCTCGACGGGGACCGTGAAGCGGAGCGACGTCTCCGTGGCGGACGTGACCTGGATCATCGTGTCCGTGAGGATCTCGCGAACGGTCGTGACCCCCGGGACGAAGCCGGTCCCGCGGATGGTCACCTCCTGGTTCGGGTGGTTCTGCGTGAACATGGCCGGGGAGATCGGATCCCTCGCCAGCACGGGGGTCGGGTTGCCCGCCACGACGTCGATCGTGACCGTGTTCCCCGAGCCCGAGCCGGGGCTCGTCGCCTGGATCGAGATGGTTCCCGGCTGCGTCAGGAGGGCCTTCGGCAGGGTGACGGTGCACGACGAGAGGAACCGCTGGCAGTAGCCGAGGAAGTGGGCCGGACCGCCGTTGTGGCTCGCCGTGATCGCCGTGCGCGACACGAACGTCGGGTCCGGCTTCGTGCTTCCGAGCGTGATCGGGATGTCGCCCGTCCCGACGCCGAGAACGTTGGGCGAGACGCTCTCCATGTTCGGAACGGGGTTGGTCCCCGTCACGGTGAAGGCGATCTCCGCGCTCTGCGCGCCCGAGGCGCTGGTGCCCACGCTGATCCAGTGCGTTCCGGCCGTCTCGAGGATGCCCGGCTGCAGGGTGAGCGTGATCGACGACGGGCCGTTCACGGTGGTGGTCGCGTCGCCGACGACCGAGACGGGGAGCGGCACCTCGTCACCCGGGGCACGCCAATAGACCGTCGACCCGTTCACGACGAACGCGGTGCCCGTGAGCGTGAGGGTGACGACCGACGTCGACCCGAACGCTTGCGTGTCGGGCGAGACGCTCGTGAGGGTCGGAACCGGGTTGCCCGTCGTCCCGACGGTGAGCGTGACGGGCGCCGACGTCGGGCTGCTCGGGTTCTTCACCGTGATCTCGTGCGTGCCCGGCGCGGCGAGCATGTCCTCGGGGACTTGCGCGTAGACGAGGAGCCCGCTGATCCACGTCGTCGGCAGCGGCGTGCCGTCCGCGAAGACCTGCGCGCCGTAGACGAACGTGTCCGAGACCGCTCCGACGGCGAGGCTCAGCGCCGCGCTGCCGGCCCGCACGGTGGCGGGCGAGATGGAAGAAATCACCGGCGCGGACGTCTCCGCCTCGACCGTGAAGGTGAGGGGGTCGGTGCTACCGTTCGGGGTGTTGACGCGGATCGACACGACCCGCGGCGAGGCGAGCTCGCTCGCCGGGATGGTCGTGGTTGCGGACGTCGCGTCGGCGACGGTCAGCGGGTACGCCGTACCGCCGAAGTCGAGCACCGCGCCGGGGACGAAGCCGGTCCCCTGGACGGTGACGAGCGTGTCGGGCGCGCCCGCCGTCACTTGGCTCGGGGTGATGGACGTCAGCGTCGGGGCGACGGCGGGCAAGACCGTGAAGACCTTCGGCGCGCTGGAGCCGCCGCCCGGCGTCGGGTTGTGGATCGTCACGTCGTACGAGCCCGGCGTCGTCAAGAACTCCTGGGTGATCGTCGCAGTCGCGCTCGTCGCGCTCTGCACGTTCGTGGCGAGCGCCATGCCGTCGAAGAAGACCCGCGCGCCCGTGACGAAACCCGTCCCCGTGAGCGTGATCACGATGGACGAGGTGCCCGCCATCGCCTCCGTCGGCGTCATGTCGGTGAGCGTGGGCACGGGGTTGGTCGGACCGACGACGTTGAAGACGATCGAGTCGTCGCTCAGCCCGCCGCCCGGCGGCGGCGTGTAGACGCGAACGCGGAAGCTCCCTGCGGTCGCGAGGAGCGAGCTCGGGACGATGGCCTCGAGCTCGGTCGACGACACGAACTCGGTCGAGAGCTCCTGCGTGTCGTTCACGACGACCTTCGACGATTGGACGAAGCTCGAGCCGGTGACCGTGATCATCGTGTCGACGTCCCCGACGTTGCCGCTCCGGGGAGACATGGCCGAGAGCACCGGCTTCGGGTTCTGCGGCACGGCGACGACGGAGACCTCGAGCGTGCTGCTCGCACCGCCTCCGGGCGGCGGCGTCACGACGCCGACGGGGAAGACGCCGGGCTCGGCGAAGAGAGCCTTCGGCGCGACCGCGGTGAGCTGCGTCGTGCTGACGAAGGTCGTCTGGAGGGGAGAGCCGCTCCACGTGGCGTAGGACGACGGCACGAAGTTCGTCCCGACGAACGTGAGGGTCGTGTCGTCGCTGCCCTGATCGATGCTCGTGGGCGTGACGGACCCGAGGGTCGGCGCCGGAGCGACGGTCGGCTCGACGGCGAGCGTGAGCGCGCGCTGCACCCGGTTCGTCCCCGAGTCCTTCACGAGGACGTTGAACGTGCTCACGGCAGGCTCGGTCGGCGTCCCGGAGATCACACCGTCCGTCCCGAGCAGCAGCCCGGCCGGGAGCCCCGTGCCTCCGGTGCCGATGCTCCACGTGTACGGCGGCGTCCCGCCGGTGGCCTCGAGGGTCGCGCCGTAGGCCGATCCCACCGTGGCGTTGGGCAGCGTCCTCGTCTTGATGAAGACGGGGTTCGGGTTCTGCGCGGGGACGAACTGCGAGAAGTGCATCGTCCGCGCCTCGAGCGTCCCGTTCGTGAGGTTGCCGACCGTCTCGAGCGCGGAAAACTCGGTCGATCCGTTGGGCGCCGTGAGGACCTGAGCTTGCTCGATGCTCGCGCCGGGCGGCAGGAGCGTCGCGTCGAAGGGGATCACGACGCTGACGACCTTCGCGAACGCGAGGCCTTCGGGCTCCATCTGGAAGGCCTGACCGAGCGCGGGGCCACCGAGGACGTCGGCGCTCGGCGCGTCGATGCCGGTCACGGTGATCGTCGTCGATCCGGAGAGCGCGCCGGCCGGAATCACGACCCTCGCGCCGGCGGGGTGCTCGACCGTCCCGCCCTCGGCGCCGACGACCTTCGATACCGACGTGCGGTCGACCACCTTCGGCGCGGAATCCGGCGGCTGCCCGACGTCCGAGCTGGACCCGCCACATCCCTGCAATCCCACGAGCGCCGTCACGAGCCCGACGAATGCGAGCTCCCGCAGGGACTTCGAGATCATGTTCACCTCCTCGCGGTCATCGACGAAGCGGATGACCGCCCCAGCCGACCACGATCGCCCGCGGAAAGCGTGGGGCTCAATCGCATGGACATGTGAGCGCGCCTCCGGCGCGCTCACGGTCCTCGGTCCTCAGTCCTCAGCGGGGTCGTGCCGCGCGGGCCGATTGGTCGTGCGGACCGAGCGCCGCGTCGGGGCTCCTGCGAGTCCGTACCTGGAGAGTGAGCACCAGCGACGCGGTCGTGAAGGAGCCCGTCCCCGATGGCGGATGGCGCCCGCAGTCCGAGAGAAGCCAAAGCTGAGGACTGCTTCAATGAAGCAGATACTTCCTCCCCCCATCGACCACCGGCCCCGCGTCCCGCGGCGGCGGGGCCTTGTGCTCGAGCCGGAGGTCGACGCGATGCACGGCGCCTTCCTGCACGTCGACCTCGACCGAAGCTTCGGAGTCGGGGATCCGCGGGTGCGTCGTGTTGATCGTGACCTTCCCGACCGGGACGCCGTCGATTCGGTAGTAGCCCTTCAGGTCCGTGGTGGTGTGGAGCGGGTGGAGGAAGACGAAGACGTCCGCTTCGGCGTACGGGCGATCGCGATCGCTCAGGCGGTAGCGGCCCGGCTTCTTCGGGTAGAGCTTCACCGGATCGCCGTTCGGCGTCGCCATCATCATGACCCCCGAGGGGCCGGGCGTGAGCACCGGCGTCCAGAACTCCTTCGAGAGGTTCTTCACCTCGAGCCGCTGACCGAACGTCATCGTCACGGTGCGCTTTGCGTACCCGCAGCCTTCGATCGTCAGCTGCTTCGCTTCCTCCTTTTCGGGGATGAAGAAGCCGCTGTAGCCCGTGACGGCGACGATCGCGTCGGCGAGGGGACGAGCGCCGTCCGGACCTTGCGGCGGGCCCTCGCGGAACGCGCGGCCGTACGTGTTCACGGCGTCCGGGCACCTCTTGAAGTCGCTGCGACGCTCCGGCGCCGGATCGCCCGTGACCGTGATCGTGCCCTCCACGCTGCCCGTGGGGCCCGTGTACGCAGGCAGGTTCTCCGGGTTGACCATCGCCGCGACGCTCGCCGTGGGGACGGGCGTGGCGTTGACCGGTGCGGCGTCGCCCTTCGCCGTCGCCTGGGGCGAGGCGTCGGCGCCACCCTCGGATTTCGAGCAGCCGCCACAGCCGCCGATGCCCGAGGCGATGAGCAATGACGAGAGGGCGATGGCAGCTCGCAACGACCGCTCAGCCTCCCGGCGCCGCGAACGTCTTCTCGCTCGCCTCGACGGCGACGTCGAGCGGGAGGGACGGCACGACACCGAGCGCGATGACGAGGATCGCGGACACGACGAGCGCCGTCGCGACGTAGCCGGAGCGCATCGGCGTGGCGATGGGGGCGCCGGCCGCGGGCTCGCGCATGTACATGAACACGAGCACGCGCAGGTAGTAGTACGCGGCGATGACGCTGTTGAAAAACGCGATGATCGTGAGCGCGTAGAAGCCGGCGTCGATGGCGGCGCGGAAGATGAACCACTTGCCGAAGAAGCCGGCCGTCGGCGGGATGCCCGCGAGCGACACGAGGAACAGCGAGAAGGCGAGGGCGGCGGCCGGGTGGCGGCGGCCGATGCCTGCGAGGTCCTCGTAGCTCACGGCCTCGGCGCCTTTGCGGCCGCAGAGGATGAGCGCGCCGAACGCGCCGGCGGTCGAGACCGTGTACGTGAGCAGGTAGAAGAGGACGCTCGCCGTCGCGGTCCCCATCGAGTGGATCGTGGCGACGACGCCGACGAGGAGGTAGCCCGCGTGCGCGATGCTCGAGTAGGCGAGCATGCGCTTCACCGACTCCTGCTGGCCGGCGATGAGGTTCGCCACCGTCATCGTGAGCACGGCGATCCACGCCAGCACCGGCGGCCAGCCGGCGGCCCACGACATGAGGCCCTGGTCGCTGAAGCACGTCAGAAGGACGCGCAGCAGCATGGCGAAGGCGCCGCACTTCACCACCGCGGCCATGTACGTGGTCGCGGGCGTGGGCGCGCCCTCGTACGCGTCGGGCGCCCACATGTGGAAGGGCACCGCGCTCACCTTGAAGACGAGGCCGACGAGGACGAGCACGAGCGCGACGAGGATCATCGTCTGGTGCTGTCCGCCCGCGCGGATCGCGTTGCCGATGCCGACGAGATCCGTGTGGCCCGTCGCCCCGTAGAGGAGCGCGAAGCCGTAGAGCAGGATGGCCGCGGCGAACGAGCCGAGCAGGAAGTACTTCAGCGCGCCCTCGGCCGAGCGCGGAGACGTGCGGCGGAACGCGGTGAGCGCATAGGCGCCGATCGACATCGTCTCGAGGCCGATGAAGACCATGAGCGCGTCACCGGCGGCCGCGACCATCATGCCGCCGATCGTCGAGAAGATGAGCAGGCCGTAGAACTCGCCGCGCTCGAGCCCGTGCTCCCGGAGGTAGCCGCCGGCAAGGAGGGCGGCGAGGGCTCCGCCGAGGCAGAAGAGGCCGTCGAAGAAGATCGTGAACCGATCGATGACGAGCCACGGCGCGAGCAGCTCGCGCTCGGCGACGTCTTCGACGCCGTACAGCCACGCGCCGACGGAGAAGGCGAAGCCCGCGACGAACACGATCGTCGCGCCGAGAGCGAGCCCGGCAGCGCGGTTCTGCTTGGGGGTCAGCGCCTCGGCGAGCATCAGGAGCAGCGCGCCGAGCGCGAGGATGAGGAGCGGGGAGAGGACGAACGCGAGCGCCATCATGATCGATCTCTTCTCCCGTCAGTGACCGTGGCCATCGTGAGCGCCGCCGCCGGCGGGCCGGCTGCCTTCGTTTCCGAAGCTGAGGCCACCGGGCGTGGGCTCGGGCGACGGGCCGACGGGCGGCGGGGTGTCGGGGCGGCGGATGCCGAGGCGGATCGGGCCCTCGTAGAACTTGGTCCCGCCGCCGGGCAGCTTCCCGCGCGTCTCGTAGTCGACGAGGATGCGCTCGACCGCTCCGTGCATCTGGTTGACGAGCAGGTTCGGCGCGAGGCCGAGGACGAACATCGCGATGACGAGCGGCGCCACGGCGATCATCTCGCGCGCGTTGATGTCGGACAGACGCTTGTTCTCGTCGCGCGTGATGGGCCCGAAGAACATCTTCTGGACCGCCGTGAGCATGTAGAGCGCGGCGAGGATGACGCCGAGCGCGGCGCCGACGGCCTGGATGCCGTTGACGTGGCCGAGCTTGTCGGACGCGTACGTGCCCGTGATGATCAAGAACTCGCCGACGAAGCCGTTGAGCCCGGGGACGCCGATGCTCGCCATCGTCGAGATGATGAACAGCGCCGTGTAGACGGGCATCACCTTCGCGAGGCCGCCGAAGTCGTCGAGCATGCGCGTGTGGCGGCGGTCGTAGATGACGCCGACGAGGAGGAACAGCGCGCCGGTCGTGACGCCGTGGTTGATCATCTGGAGGATGGCGCCCTCGATCGAGCCGCGCGTGGCCGCGAAGATGCCGAGCATCACGTAGCCGAGGTGCGCGACCGACGAGTACGCGACGAGGCGCTTCACGTCGTCCTGGCGCCACGCGCAGAGCGCGCCGTAGAGGATGCCGCCGAGGACGGCGACGCCGCCGAGCGTGGCCGCGAACTCGGCCGAGACCTCCGGGAAGAGGCCCATGCAGAAGCGCAGGTAGCCGTAGGTCCCCATCTTCAGGAGCACGGCCGCGAGGATGATGGATCCCGCGGTCGGCGCCTCCGTGTGGGCATCGGGCAACCACGTGTGCACCGGCCACATCGGGACCTTGATGAAGAACGAGATCGCGAACGCGAACCAGAGCCAGATCTGGAGGTGCCGCGGGAACTGGAGGCGCTGGAGCTCGAAGAAGTCGAACGTCGCCGTCCCGCCGGTGACGCGGCTGTACGTGTACGCGAGGTACAGGATGGCGGCGAGCATGAGGAGGCTGCCCGCCATCGTGTAGAGGAAGAACTTGAGCGCCGCCTTGATGCGGTTCGTCCCTCCCCAGACCCCGATCATCACGTACATCGGGATCAGCATCACCTCCCAGAAGACGTAGAAGAGGAAGAGGTCGAGCGCGACGAACGCGCCGATCATCCCCGCTTCCAGGAGCAGGAGCGCGAAGCACCAGTCCTTGATGCGCGTGTGGATGCTCCCGAAGGAGACGTACGCGGCGATCGGCGTGATGAAGACCGTCAGGATGACGAGCCAGAGCGAGATGCCGTCGATCGCCACGTGGTAGTGGATGCCGAAGCGCTCGATCCACACCACGTCCTGGTTGAAGTGGAACGTGCGCCCCATGTCGACGCGGAGCAGCGGGATCGAGGCTGCCAGCGTCGCGAGCATGACGAGCAGCGTCGTCGCCTTGAGCAGGCGCGGCGCCTGGCGCGGCATGAACAGGATCGCGATCGAGCCCGCGAGCGGCAGGCCGATGAGCCACGACAGGAGCGTGGGCATCTCCTCCGGCTGCGCGTCGGCGGCGCCTTCGGTCGCGACGGCGGCCGCGCTCGGCCACATGTTCGCGATGAAGAGCGCGAACAGGCCGGCGATGAACGCGAGCGGAGCACGCGTGCGCCAGCCGTGACCCTGCGGGACGAGCCACGCGACGACCGCGGCGACGAGCAGCGGGATCAGCGAGCCCACCGTCGCGTTCGCCTGGCTGAACGACGCGAGGTCCTTCTCGTTGCCACGGCCGAGGAGCTGCGTCGCCACGACGAGCAGGACGACGGCGGCCAGGAAGGCGAACAGCGGCGTCGTCCAGGCCGGGCGGCCCGAGGTGGTGTCGTGCGGGAGCTGAGAGGGAGAGGTCTTGGTCGCCATGGCCGTCAGTTCCCCCTCGGCTGGTTGCCGCGCTCGCGGACGCCGCCGCCCGGCGGGACCGGTCGGCTGATGGTGTAGACCTTCGAGTCGATTCGGCCGAAGGCGTTCTTCACCTCGAGCTTCACCGTCTGACTCTTGCCGTCGGGGACGTGGACTTTGATCTGCGCCGCCGTCGGCGAAAACTCCGCCGACTGCGGCTCCTTCGTGGCGTCGGGATACCAGCGGTACGAGTAGCTCGGGCCCGGGCTGGCCACGAGCGTGTAATCACCGTCCTTCTCGTCGATCGTGAACGCGGCGTGCGGCTGGACGAAGAACCAGCCGACCGCGGCGAGGCCGATCACCATGATGGCGGCGTACACGTGGACGACGCCGTTCTGGAACACGCGCAGGACGGTGCCGGTCGCCGCGACGACGAGCGACGTGAGCCGCGCCAGGACGAAGTCGATGATGCCCTGATCGACCGAGGTCGCCGTGTCGGCAAGGGCGTCCACGCTGGCGACGACGGTCTTGTCGTACGCCTCGTCGACGCGCCACTTGTCGAGGAGCAGGCGGTAGAGCTTCGGCACCTTGAGCATGGCGTCGCGCGCCGGCTTGCCCTTCTCCTTGACGTAGACCCAGTACGCGAACCCGGCGCCGACCGCGAAGGCGGTGAACGCACCGAAGGTGGAGAGCAGCTCACGCGAGTGCGCGAGGTGGTGCTCGGCCATCGTGAGGCCACGCTGCGCGTCCGCGAAGAGCGGGTCGAGCCAGTGATCGAGCGGGAGGAAGTCGAAGTCCGGCTTGATCAGCTTGATCGCGGCGGGGTTGAAGATGCCGGCCACGATCGCCGCGGCGCCGAGGATGAGCAGCGGGATCGTCATCGTGCGAGGCGACTCGCGCGGCGGCAGACCCGGCTGCGAGAGGTCCTCGTGGTGGTGATGCTCCTCGTCGTCGCCGTGATCGTGGTGCTCGTCGTCGTGGTGGCTCTTGTGCACCTGCGACGGGCGGCCGATCGTCCAGCCGCGGAAGTCACCCCAGAAGGTGAGGAAGACGCAGCGGCACATGTAGAACGCCGTCATCGTCGCGGCGGCGATCGCCATGCCCCAGAGCACCCACGGCGCCCACGACGGCCACTGCCAGGGCTTCGGGCCGGCGGCGAGGTCGACGCCGGTCGGCGTGGAGACGAGCACGCGCGCGAGGATCTCGTCCTTCGAGAAGAAGCCGCTCGTGAGCGGGAAGCCGATGATCGCGAGCGTCGACGCGACGAAGGTCCAGTACGTGAGCGGCATGTACTTCCGCAGGCCGCCCATGTTCCGCATGTCCTGCGACCGCACGTCGTCGTGGATACGGGCGTGCATCGCGTGGATCACGCTGCCGGCGCCGAGGAAGAGGCACGCCTTGAAGAACGCGTGCGTGAAGACGTGGAAGAAGCCCGCCGTGAAGGCGCCGACGCCGCAGCCGAGCACCATGAAGCCGAGCTGGCTCACGGTGGAGTAGGCGAGGACCTTCTTGATGTCGTTCTGTACGAGCGCGATCGATGCGGCGAGCAGGGCGGTCGCCGCGCCCGTGAATGCGACGACGAGCATCGCCGCGGGCGCGAGGACGAACACGAAGGAGAGACGGCAGAGCAGGTAGACGCCCGCCGTGACCATCGTGGCCGCGTGGATGAGGGCGCTGACGGGCGTGGGGCCGGCCATCGCGTCCGGGAGCCAGACGTAGAGCGGGATCTGCGCGCTCTTGCCGGTCGCGCCGAGGAAGAGCATGAGGCTCGCCGCCGTCGCGGCCGTGATCGCCCACGGCGTGTCGGGCTGGAGCTTGTGGAGCGGGATCTTGAGGCCGAGGAGCGTGTAGTCCTCGAACCGGCCGCCGCCGATCGGCCAGAGGTGGATCGCGCCGGGGCCCGATCCGGGCGGGTTGTTGAAGCTCGTGACGAGGTTGTTCGCGTTGTTCTGGATGCCCGTCCAGTCGAGCGACCCGCAGTACACCGCGAAGATGAACATCGCGACGATCAAGCCGAAGTCGCCGATGCGGTTCGCGATGAACGCCTTCTTGCCGGCCGCGGCGTTGGGGGTCTTGTTGTACCAGAAGCCGATCAGCAGGTACGAGCAGAGGCCGACGCCCTCCCAGCCGACGAAGAGCACCGGCAGGTTGTCCCCGAGGATGAGGACGAGCATCGAGAAGATGAAGAGGTTCAGGTAGCAGAAGAAGCGCCAGAACCCCTTGTCCTCGGCCATGTACTCGGTCGAGTAGACGTGGATGAGGAAGCCCACGCCGGTGACGACGAGCATCATGACGCCGGAGAGCGCGTCGACGCTGAAGCGGAGGTCGACGGCGATCCGGCTCGCGCCGGTGCCGGAGAGCTTCATCCACTCCCAGGCGGTCCAGACGAGCTTCTGAGGCGTGCCCTCGGCTCCGGCGTGCTTGGCCGCATCCGTCAGGTCGTTGAGCGCGGCGAACGTGACGATCGCGCACGCGAAGCTGATGCCGACCGCGGAGAGCGCCATGAGCCGGACGGCGGACTTGCCGAGCCGGCGCCCGAAGACACCGTTCACGAACGCTCCGAGGAGCGGCATCGCCAGCACGACGGCGATGAGCGAGAAGTCGTTCGGTGCGAAGAGTGAGAAGAGGGCTTTCATGGCCTCAGTTCTTGAGCAGGTCCGCTTCGTCGGACCGCACCGTGCGGCGGATGCGGAAGAGCGAGATGACGATCGCGAGGCCGACGGCGACCTCGGCGGCCTCGGCCGCGATGATGAAGAACGCGAAGATCTGGCCCGTGTGGGCGCCGACGTGCGTGGCCTGGCGGTTGAACGCGACGAGCGCCAGGTTCACGGCGTTCAGCATGATCTCGAGGCTCATCAGCGTGACGAGCACGTTGCGCCGAACGAGGAAGCCGACGCCTCCGACCGTGAAGAGCAGCGCCGACAGGGCGACGTAGTGTTCGACGGGGATCACTGGTGAGCCTCCCTGGTGATGCCGCCGGGCGTACGGGGCGCGCCCTCGGGCGAGGCGACCGGCACGTCGCGGAGGGCCTCCGCGGGCGACTTCGCGAGGGCGATCTCGGCCTTCGTCCTGCCGCGGGCGACGGCCACGGCGCCGATGATCGCGACCATGAGCAGCGCGCTCGACAGCTCGAACGGGACGATGCCCTCCGTGAAGAGCGTGCGTCCGAAGGCGTCGACGCTGCCGAAGTCGTTCGTGACCTCCACGAGCGCCTTTGCGCCCTCGGGCGTCTTCGGCGCCGTGCGGACGAGCAGCCCCATCGCGCCCAAGCCGACCGCGGCGAACACGACCGCGCCGATCGTGCGCGGGACGCGCCCGCGGTTGTCGCTCGGCGTCTTGGCGCTCGGGCCGAGGAGCATGATGACGAACAGGAACAGGACGACGATCGCGCCCGCGTAGACGATGAGCTGGATCGCGGCGAGGAACTGCGCGTTGAGCGCGAGGAAGAGACCCGCGATGCTGAGGATCATCAGGAGGAGCCCCATCGCGCCGCGGATCGGGTTCTTCGCCACGACGACGCCGAGCGCCCCCGCGAGCGCGAGGGTCGCGCAGACGTAGAAGTAGGCTTGGCCGAGAGCGGTCATCGTTTCGCCTCACTGCGCCGCTCAGCGGCGGCGATCGAGAGCCGGCGAGCTTCCCGAGGAGTCGGCTTCATGCCTCACCCCAGGGCTTGACGGTCAGCTTCGCGTCCGCGCCGCGGCGCTCGCCGCGCACGTACGCCTCGAACTCCTTGCGGAACTTCTTGATGTACCCGAGCGCCGGCATCGCCGTGCCTTCGCCGAACGCGCAGATCGTGTTGCCCATGATCCCGTTGGCGATGTCGTGCAGGGAGTTGAGCTCCTCCATCGTGCACGTGCCCTCCATCAGCTTCTCCGCAATGCGGAAGAGCCAGCCGGAGCCCTCACGGCACGGCGTGCACTGGCCGCACGACTCGAAGCGGTAGAACCGCATCAGGTTGTGGAAGCACGCGACCGGGTCGGTGCCCTCCGCCATGACCGTCGCGCAGCAGGTGCCGAGCATCGTCCCCATGTTGCGGAACGTGTCGACGCCCATCGGGACGTCGAGGACGCTCTTGCCGTGCCACGGGTGGAGCGGGTTCTTCTCGTCGGGCGCGTTGACGATTTCGTCGGCCCGGAGCACCGGCGTCGACGAGCCGCCGGGGATGACCGAGTGGAGCGGCTTGTCGTCGATGAGGCCGCCGCCGAGGTCGTAGATGAGCTCGCGAAGCGTGAGGCCGACGGCGCACTCGTAGACGCCCGGCTTCTTCACGTGGCCGTTCACGCCGAAGAGGCGAACTCCGCCGTCATTCAGGTGATGAATGGAAGAGAGCTTGGAGAACTCTTCGCACCCGAGCAGAAACGCCGTCGGGACCGTGGCGATCGTCTCGAGGTTGTTCACCGTCGTCGGGCACCCGAACGCGCCGGCCTGCGCAGGGAAGGGCGGCTTGAGGCGCGGCTCGCCACGGCGCCCCTCGAGCGAGTTGAGGAGCGACGTCTCCTCGCCGCAGATGTACGCGCCCGCGCCGGTGTGGACGATGACGTCGACGGGGTAGTCCTTACCGAACGGCGCCTTGCCGAGGTACCCCTTCGCCTTCGCCTCCTTGATCGCGCCCCAGAGGCGCGCCTTCGAGAGATGCAGCTCGTCGCGCACGTAGATGTACGCCGTGTGCGCGCCGATCGCGTAGCAGCCGATGATGCACCCCTCGATGACCGCGTGAGGGTTCAGCTCCATCAGCGTGCGGTCCTTGTGCGTGCCGGGCTCGCCCTCGTCGGCGTTGATGACGAGGTACGCGGGCTTCGTGGGGTGGGGCCGCATGAAGCTCCACTTCACGCCCATCGGGAAGCCGGCGCCGCCGCGGCCGCGGATGTTCGCCTTCTTCGCCTCGTTGACGACCTCGGCCGGCGACATCGTCGTCAGGACTTTGCGCGCCGCCTGGTAGCCCTTCGCCTCGCGCTCGTAGACTGGGAGCGTCCAGCCCTCGGGGAGCCCGTAGACCTTCGTGAGGTAATTGGTCTGCTTGAGCATGGCTGCGCGTCAGTCCCTCTGCAGGCGGTCGAGAATCTTGTCGACTTCGGCCGGCGTGAGGTTCTCGTAGTAGTCCTTGTCGACCTGCATCATCGGCGCGGTACCGCAGCTCGCGAGGCACTCGGCCGTACGCAGCGTGATCTTGCCGTCGGGCGTCGTCTCGCCCTCCTTGATGCCGAGGCGCTTCTCGCAATAGGCGAGCAGGTCGTTCGCGCCGCGGAGCGCGCACGGGAGCGTTCGACAGACCCAGATCTGGTGCTTGCCGACCTTCTTCTTGTTGAAGAGCGTGTAGAAGGTCACGACGCCCTTCACGTGGGCAGGCGACAGATCGAGGCGGTTCGCGACCCACTGGATCACGTCGTCGTCGATGTACCCGTGCTGCTCCTGACACAGATGGAGGGCGGGGATGCACGCCGCCATCTTGGTCGGGTAACGCGTCAGGATCTCGGCGAGCTCGCGTTCACGTTCGGGAGATAGAGTGAAGGACATTAACGAGCTTTCTCGGCGACGGCTCCTCTAGACGAGAAGAGCAAGGAAAAACAGGCCTTTTGCGCGCGCGCACGCTAGGGCCACAAGTGCTCGGATGTCAAGGGACCTTTCCGGGCTCCGCGCGTACGTGCGAAGCGGTGTCCGCGGCTGGGTTCTCGCGCGACGTGCCGGAGCTCGAAAGGACGCGCACGGACGCTTCCTTGCGCACGAAGAGTTGCGGATCAACCTCAGGTTCGCAGAGGGCCGCCGACGAGGCTCGCCCGTTCGGTCGAGCGTGCGCCCGGGCGAACGGCTGCACGCGTCTGCAACCGTCGCGCTCTGCTCTCGCGAACCCGTACGGCTTCCGACCCGTCGCTCGAAAGCTCGTCTTCGCTCCGCTCGCGGTCGCTCGTGCCTGCTCCCGCTCCGAGGTCGGGCGCGTTGTCACCCGATCATATCCCTTAACTCCGGAATGGCGTGCCGCTATGCTGCCGCGGTCTCTCGTTCCGCTGCGGTCGTCGTCGAGAGGCGGCTGCCATCGTCTCCCTTCTTCGGAGGTCTTCTGTGTTCTGTCCGAACTGTGGGACTCAAAATCAGGAAGGCGCTCAGGCCTGCACGAAGTGCGGATTCGCTCTGAAGAGCGCCGCGCCGAAGTTCAAGGGGACGATGCTGATGATGAACCAAGGGCCCTTGCCCGTGCCGGGGGCCCCGCCGCCTGCGGCCGGCGCACCGCCCGCGAGCGGCCCCGCGTCCGGCGGCGTCGGCGCCGGTGCTCCGAGCGCCGGTGCGGCTCCGCAGATGCCGAGCCGTCTGAAGGGGACCATCGTCGGCGTCGCCGCGCCTGCGGCCGGCGCCGCGCCCGCGCCGCCTCCGGCCTCGGCGGCGCAGCCCGCGCCGACTCCGGGCGCGCCGGGTGGAGGCCCGCAGGGTACGGTCGCGTTCGAGGCGCCGCCTCCGCAGCCGGGCTTCGGCGCTCCCGCGGACGCCGCGGCGGGCGCGAGCCACCAGCTCGGCTCTCCGCAGAACGCGAACCCGCTCGGCGCGACGGTCGCCGCCGATCCGGGCGCGATGCCCGGGGCTCCGCCCGCGGCGCCCGATCCGAACGCAGGCTTCGGCGGCGGAGCGCCCGCCGGTTTCGGAGCCCCGCCTCCTGGTGGAGGGGGCGCCTACGGCGCGCCGCCGCCGCCGGCGGGCGAGGGCTTCGGGGCACCTCCTCCCGCGGACGGCAACATGGGAGCCCAGGGCGGCTTCGGCGCTCCGCCGCAGTCGCCGTACGGCGCGCCGCCTCCCGCAGGCGGACCTCCTCCGGGCGGCCCCGGAGTGGGCGCTCCGCAAGACTTCGGCAGCCAGGTCGCGCAGGGCTTCAACCAGATGGGCCAGGCGATGGGCGCTGCGATGCAGCCCTACGCGGGCGGCCCGATGGCCCCGGGCATGGGCGCCGGCCCGATGACGGCCGACGGCGCTCCGCAGAAGTCGTGGCTGGTCACCCTCCTGCTCGCGTTCTTCGCGGGCTACCTCGGCGTCCACCGCTTCTACACGGGCCACACGCTCTTCGGCGTCATCCAGCTCCTCACGTGCGGCGGCTTCGGCATCTGGACGTGGGTGGACATCATTTTGATTCTGCTCGGTAAGTACACCGACGCTCAGGGGCGGCCGCTCGCCCGCAACTGACGGAGCAAGAGGCTCCAGGCTCCAGGCTCCAGATGGGAGCTGGGGCCGGGGCACTGCGAGCCCGAGGGCGCCTCGCAAACGTGGGCGGTCGATGATCGCGTAGCTCTCCGCTCGATCATCGACCCACGAGTGCTCCGCCGGCGACGAGCGTCGATCGCTCGTCCCCGGGGCATGTCGAGCGCGGCGTTCGCGACCGGTGTCGTGTGCGCGTTCGAGGGCGTGCTTCCCTGGAGCCTGGAGCCTGGAGCCCGATCACACGTTGAAACGGAAATGCACGACATCCCCGTCGCGCATCACGTAGTCCTTCCCCTCGATCGAGAGCTTGCCGGCTTCGCGGCACTTCGCTTCGCTGCCGAGGGCGACGAGGTCCTCCCACCAGATCACCTCGGCCTTGATGAAGCCCTTCTCGAAGTCGCTATGGATGACGCCGGCCGCCTGCGGGGCGCGGGCGCCGATCTTCGTCGTCCAGGCGCGGACCTCCATTTTGCCGGCGGTGAAGAACGTCAGTAGGCCGAGGAGCTTGTAGCCGGCGCGGATGACCGCGTGGAGGCCGGGCTCCTTCAGTCCGGCGCTCTCGAGGAACTCGGGGCGATCCTTCGGGTCGAGCTCGGCGATCTGGGCCTCGAGGGCGGCGCAGACGGGGACGCAGAAGGTGCCCTCCGACTTCGCGAGCTCCTCGAGCGCGGCGAAGTGCTTGTTCGCGGCCGTGTTGCCGATGCTGCCCTCGTCGATGTTGGCGATGTAGAAGGCCGGCTTCGCCGTGAGCAGGAACATCTCGCGGACGATGGCCTGCGCATCGGTGTTGTCGGCCCACGACGCCTTGGAGACGAGCGTGCGCGCGGGCTTGCCCTGATCGAGGTGCGCGGCGATCTCCTCGCAGATCGTGACCGCGAGCTTCTCCTTCGGGTCGTTGCCCTTGGCCGCCTTGCGGGCGCGGTCGAGGCGCTTGTTCACGGTCTCGAGGTCCTTCAGGCAGAGCTCGAGCGTGACCGTGGCGATGTCCGCCACGGGGTCGACCCGGTTGTCGACGTGGACGACGTTCGGGTCCTCGAAGCAGCGGCCGACCTGCACGATCGCGTCCGCCTCGCGGATGTGCGAGAGGAACTGGTTGCCGAGCCCTTCACCCTTCGACGCGCCACGGACGAGGCCGGCGATGTCCACGAAGTTGATGGTCGTCGGGACGACCCTCTCCGCGTGGATGACGGAGTCGATCTTCTGGAGCCGCTCGTCCGGGACGGCCACGACCCCGACGTTGGGCTCGATCGTACAGAAGGGATAGTTCGCCGCCTCGGCCTTCGCCGACGAGAGCGCGTTGAAGAGCGTCGACTTTCCGACGTTGGGGAGACCGACGATACCGATCGAGAGAGCCATTGGAAGCGCCGCAGGTAGCACGCTTGGGCGAACGCATGCAAACGGGACCGGAGGTCGTGGTATGGCGGCCCCGAACGCGGCCACGGCCGTTCACGGTAGGCAGCGATGTCGGAAGAAGGAGAAGAGCGCCTCGGGGAGGTCGTCGGCGGGCGGTACGAGCTCCGCGGGATCCTCGGCCGTGGCGGCCAGAGCGTCATCTATCGCGCGAAGGACCGCGTCGACGGGGACGAGGTCGCCATCAAGGTGGTCAAGCGGGGCGACCCGGACGCGGTCGACCGCATGTTCCGCGAGGCGCGCGCGCTGCTCGCGCTCGGCGGGACGGCCGCCCTCCGCGTCCTCCACCAGACGCGCACCGACGACGGCGCGATGTGCCTCGTGACCGAGCTGCTCCGCGGGCGTGATCTCGCCGAGCACCTCGCCGAGATCGAGGCCGAGGGCGGCCGCATGCCCGTGAGCGAGATCAAGCGCATCTTCGAGCCGATCGTGAAGACGCTCGAGGCCGCGCGCGAGCGTGGGATTCTGCATCGCGACATCAAGCCCGAGAACATCTTCGTCATTCACGCGGCGTGGGGCGGGGGAGTGCGCCTGCTCGACTTCGGCTTCACGCGCTTCTTGCACGCCCGACCCATGACCGCGCCCGGGGTGGTGGCAGGCTCGCCGAGCTATCTGGCGCCCGAGGTATGGGCCGGCGTCTCCGACATCGATCATCGGGCCGACGTCTACTCGCTCGCGGTGGTTCTCTACCGCGTGCTCGCCGGCGAGGTCCCGTTCGCGGGCCGTCCGCTCGAGCTCATGAAGAAGGTCCGCACCGCGCCCCGGCCGAGCCTCCACGCCGTCCGCCCGGATCTGCCGCCGGTCATCGACGACTGGGTCGCCCTCGCGCTCGCCGTCGATCGCGATCAGCGCTTCCAGCGCGCCACCGCCCTCTGGAACGCGCTCCTCGCGTGCATCGACACGGCGAGCGAAGCTCGAACGGTGTGACGCCCGATCGGGCGCGAGCCGCGATCGTCGCGTGGAGCGTCGCGAGGCTTGGCTTCCCGCGCGGCGACCCTAACGATCGGGGTGATGGATCGGGGTCGTCCGTATCCTGCTGCATGGTCCGTTCGGCGCGCGCTCGACGCGTACCTCGCGGAGAACGGCTTCACTCGGGAGGCCTACGACGCTCGCTGGACCGAGGGCTCGTTCTTCGGGATCCGGCTCCAGGTCCCGAACACCCGGCGCCATCGCTGGGCGATCATGCTCCACGATCTCCATCACGTCGCGACCGGGTACGGGACCGACCACGTCGGCGAAGGCGAGATCTCGATGTTCGAGGCGAGGAGCCTGCGGCCGGTCGGGCTCTACGTGGGAGGGATCGTCGCGAGCGCCGCGCTCCTCGGCTTGCTCCTCGCGCCCCGCCGCGCGCTCGCGGCATTTCGCGCCCCGGGCAAGACGCTCTGGGAGCGAGACGTCGACTACGAGCGGCTCCTCGACATGACCGTCGGCGAGCTCCGGCAGCTCATGGGGCTCCCGGCGGAGGGCCTCGCGACGCACCCGCGAGGTCTCCACGCGTATGCGCCGAAGACGGCGGGCGCGGGCGCGTGAGCCGAGCCCCGCCCTCGGTCGCCACCGCAACGATTGCCGGGCCGCCCATCCGTCGTGGCGATCCGACACACGCAAGGCCGCTTCTTTGACGTCGTTCGGCTGGGCGTTCGACGATCCCGTGCGCGATGGCCGACGTGGTGGAGAAGCTGCGCATGCTCCGGCCTCGGGGTCGGAGGGACCTCGTGAGGATGGTCGTCTGTGCGCTCGTCGGTGGGTTCGCCGGCTGGGTCGCCGTGCCGGGGCGTCCGATGCCGACGGCCGAGGCGGTCGTGCTCCCCGAGGTCACGCTCGACGGCAAGCCCCTCGCCATCGTCGAGGACAATCCGCGTGCGACCCTCGACGCCGCATGGGCGATCGCGCGCGCTTACGTGAGCAAGGAGATCTCCATCGGCGCGGCCGGGACGAAGATCACGCGCAAGCGCCAGGACCTCGGCGCGCGCGTCGAGCACCGGCGGCTCGAGCAGCTCGTCACGCAGCTCGTCGACCGGCGATCGGCGCTCCGGCGTGCGCACGCCCAGCACGTCGCCGCGGGGGTCGCGCGGCCGCTGCGGCTTCCGCTCCCCGTCACCGTGGACGGGGACGTGGCGCTCGCGGCCCTGCTCGCCATCAAGGACGACCTCGACAAGACGCCCGTCGACGCGCGGCTCGACCTCTCGCAACGCGCCGTCGTGCCCGAGGAGGAGGGACGACGCGTCGACGTGTACGCCACGCTCGCGCGGCTCGACGAGGCGCTCGTGCGCGGGCAGTCGGAGGTGGAGGCCGTCGTCGAGACCATCAAGCCGGCGCGTACGTCCGCGGACATCGCGGGGGTCGAGTACGACGACGTGCTCGGCTACTTCGAGACGCGGTACACGCAGGGACGGAAGTACGCCGACCGCACGTACAACCTGAGGCTCGCCGCTTCGAAGCTCGACGGGTACGTGCTCATGCCCGGCGAGGTCTTCGACTTCAACGAGGTCGTGGGGCCACGTTCGGAGGCGTACGGCTACCGGGTCGCGCCGGTGATCGCGCAGGGCGAGCTGGTCGACGGCATCGGCGGCGGCACGTGCCAGATCGCGGGGACGCTGCACGGCGCCGCGTTCTTCGCCGGGCTCGACATCGTCGAGCGCAGGCCGCACACGAGGCCGAGCTTCTACATAAAGATGGGGATGGACGCGACCGTCGTGTACCCGACGATCACGCTCCGGCTGCGCAACCCGTTCTCCCATCCCGTCGTGCTGCACGAGACGGTGGAGAACGGCATCGTCCGCGCGGAGATCCTCGGGCCGAAGCGGACGCGCGACGTGACGTTCGTGCGCAAGATCGAGCAGGTCGTCCCGTTCGTCGAGCGCGAGACGCCGGATCCGAAGCTCCCGAAGGGCAAGCGCGTGCTCGCGCAGCGCGGGATTCCCGGCTTCAAGGTGAAGCGCTACCGCATCCTCCGCGACGGCGCGTTCGCCGTCCGCGAGCAGGACACGGACATCTACCCGCCGACGACGCAGATCTGGCGTGTCGGCACGGGCGGCGAGGACGCGAAGGGCGACGTCGCCGGTGACGATCACCCCGAGTACGTCGCGGACGAGTACCTGCAGATCGCCCAGGGCCCGAACGTCGTCGATCCGCGCGCCAAGCCCGGCGATCCTCCCACGCCCGGCGGGCCGACGGTCGAGACGCGCGTGGCGGGTCGGTACGGGACGAGGGGCTGGACCGTGCGCGAGGGCTTCGCGAAACGGATCGACTGACCCATGCCCGCTCCAATCCGACGCTTGCTCGTCCTCCGCGGACGACGCTATGTGAGCGGAGTGAAGACCCGCCTCCCGGAGCAGGGCCGATGACGGAGCGACGCGTGGTCGCGCTCGCCGTGACCGGGAGCGTCGCGGCCTACAAGGCGGTCGAGGTCGCGCGCCTGCTCGTCAAGCGCGGCCACCGCGTGCTGCCGCTCATGACGGCGTCGGCGACGCGGTTCGTCGGACCGGTGACGCTCTCGGGCATCTGCGGCGAGCCCGTGGCGACGGACATGTGGGATCCGACGTACCCGGGCGAGCTCCACGTCTCCATCGCCGATCGCGCCGACGTCCTCGCGATCGTCCCTGCGACGGCCGACGTCCTCGCGCGCCTCGCGCAAGGACGCGCGGACGATCTCGTCACCGCGACCGCGCTCTGCGCGAAGGGCCCGGTCGTGGTCGCGCCCGCGATGCACCCGCGGATGTGGAGCCATCCCGCGACGCAGCGGAACGTCGCCGAGCTCCGGCGGCTCGGGAACACGATCGTCGTCGGCCCCGTCGAGGGCCTCGTCGCCTCCGGCGACTGGGGGATGGGGCGCATGGAGGAGCCCGCGGCGATCGCGGCCGCGATCGAACGAGCGCTGGGGACGGGAGGCGCCAGCCTCGCCGGCAAGCGCGTCGTCGTCACCGCCGGGCCGACCTACGAGCCCATCGATCCCGTGCGCTTCGTCGGCAACCGCTCGAGCGGGAAGATGGGGTTCGCGATCGCGGGCGCCGCCGCAGCGCGTGGGGCGAGCGTCGTCTTGATCGCGGGGCCCGTCGCGCTCTCGACGCCGCCGGGCGTGGATCGGCGCGACGTCGAGACCGCCGAGCAGATGCGCGCCGCGCTCGCGGACGTGCTCGGCCCCGGGCTCGAAGGCGCGGACGCGCTCGTGATGGCGGCGGCGGTGGCGGACTTCCGGCCCGCGTCGCCGAGCGCGTCGAAGATCAAGAAGAGCTCCGACGCGAGCGCGCCGCCTTCGATCGAGCTCACGCGCAACCCCGACCTCATCGCGGAGATCGGAGCTCGGAGGACGGGCGAGCGCCCGGTGCTGATCGCCTTCGCGTTGGAGACCGGCGACGACTCGGCCGTGCTCGACTACGCGCGGAAGAAGCTCGTCGCCAAGAAGGTCGACCTCGTCGTCGCGAACGCGGCGCACGAGTCGCTGGGACGCGAGGACAACCGCGTCGCGCTCGTCGACGCGACGGGCGCCTCTCCGTTCGTGTCCGGCTCGAAGGACGCGGTCGCGGCCGCCATCCTCGACCGCCTGGCGCAGCTTTTCACCTGACCGCTCGCGTTCACGAGCGGCGGGTCGGACCCCTCGCCGGACGGGACCCGCCGTCATCGAGCAACGACGACACCGCCTCGGCTGCGTCCTCCCCGCGGGTGACCACGGACGTGACGCCGAGGCGCGCGATCGCGGCCGACTGCGTCGGATCCGCGTCGTAGACGACGACCGCGACGCCGTGCATCTTCTCCGTCCGCCGGAGCGCGCGCACGACGTCGGCGAGCTTCACCTCGTCGCATCGTGCGTCGATGGCGAGGACGTCGGGCGTGTCGGCGGCGATGCCGAGCAGGCCCTCGAGCACGTTGCCGAAGGCGACGAAGGACGCGCCTCTTGCCTTGCACGCCTTCGCGATCGCGCGCATCGACGCGCCGGGCTTGCCGATCGCGGCCACGGTCCCTCCGGGGCTCGTGAGGGCGCGCGGCAGCGGAGGGAGGTTGTTCTTCTCGCAGTACGCGCGCGCGTCGTCCGTGCGTACGCGGTACTGGGCGCCGGGCGTGCGGAACGCGGGGAGCTTGCCCTCTCGGATCCAGAGGTACACCGTCTTCGGGTGCAGCTCCCAGAGGCGGGCGAGCTCCGAGGGTCTCAAGAGCGCCATCGGGCTTCAGCATAGACCGCAACCGACGATCGCGCGACCTTCGCGGTCCCTTCGATTGACGTCGGACGTGTGCGTCGAGTATGGAGTCGGGCGTGTCGACGCCACGACGAAGTGTCGTGTCCGTCGTCACTCGCGTTGGTCGTGAGGCGTCCTCGACGAGAGGCGCCCCACCAGGGAAGCCGGTGAGAGACCGGCACGGCACCCGCCACGGTGACCGGGGACGATCTCGGGCGGAACCACTGGTGACGACGTCACTGGGAAGGGCTCGAGGGAGGATGATCCGGAAGTCCGGAGACCGGACCAGCGCGACGGACCTCTCTCTGACCGCCCGCCGGGACTGCGCGGGCAGGAGGTGAAAATGAAGCGTTGCGCCCTTTGTCTCGCCTCGATGGCGCCACTCGCCGTGCTGTGGGCATGCACGGGTGACGACGACGTCTTCCGTCCCGAGGACGCCGGGACGTACGACGCGCAGCCGGCGGCCGATCGCGCCGCGCCGGAGCCGGACGACGCGGGACTTCCGCCGCTCGCCTGCGGAGACGCCGGCGGCGCTCCGCCGCGCGTGCTCCTCGTCCAGGGCAATCCGAGGACGAGCGAGCTCGCCGTCGTGAACCTCGAGACGAAGACCGTGGATGGGCGGCTCGCACTCGACGGCGGCTACGGGACGACGTCTTCGCTCGGCACCGAGCCGTATCTCCTCGGCGGCGAGTCCGACATCGTGACGCGGCTCGACCCACGCGAGCCGTGGAAAGCCGTCGCGAGCTGGAACGTACGCGGCGACGACGGGCCTCCGCCCGGAGCCGGCAGCCCGAACGCGAACCCCGTCGCCGTCGTCCCGACCTCTTGTTCGAAGGCGTACGTCCTCCGCTTCAACCGGGACAAGATCGCCGTCATCGACCAGAGCCAGCCGGGCGGGGGAGTCCCGACGAAGTACATCGACCTCGGGCACCTGCGTCAGACGGGCGATCCGAACACCGTGGAGATGACGAGCGCCGTCTACGTCCCGGCGAAGAAGAAGGTGTTCGTGCTCCTCGGCAACGCGGATCTCACCCGGACCGTGAAGGTCATGGGGCCCTTCGGCGAGGAGACGAAGCTTGTCTGCGCTCCGGAGCTCAAGCCCTCCATCATCGCGATCGACGTCGAGACCGACGAGGTCGTGAGCCTCGGCGGCACCGCGCCGGGCGGCGGCATCGCGCTCGAGGGCTACAACCCGCCGCTCGGGACGCCGCTCGTCTACGATCCGGCGTTCGATCGGCTCCTCGTCCTCCAGGCAGGGTGCAACGAGGAGCTCGGCGACGGCGGCGCCGGCGCGGTCGTCCGCCGGCGCGTCGAGCAGGTGGACCTGGCGACGGGCGCGGTCAAGACGCTGCTGTCGCTCGACGATCGCGGGTTCCCGAGCTCGCTCGCGTTCGTGGACGGCGAGCACGCCGCGGTGGCCTTCTACTTCGACGGCTACCACTGGGATCCGCGGCAGCCCACGCTCGGGCCCGAGATCGCCGGGGGCATCGACATCGTCGCGAGGGATCGCGGCGCGTTCGTCGGCACGCGGATGAAGTACTTCGAGGACGGGGGCTCGTCGCTCGAGGTCGTCTCGATCCCGCTGCCGGACGCAGGCCCCACGGTCGTGGTCAGGGATCCGTTCTCGAAGCCCGGCGGCTACGTTGCGGGCGTCGAGGTGTGGCCGCACCCGTGAGGTCCGGAGGTCGGGGGGCGATGGTCGGTCCGATGCGCTGGCTCTTCCACGTCGTGCCGACGGAGGACATCCGCTGGGGCGACGACGGTCGCTATCGGCCGCCGTCGCTCGAGCGAGAGGGCTTCGTCCACGCGTCCTTCCGCGATGCGGTGCTCGAGAGCGCACGCCTCTACTTCCCGCCGGACGCGCGGCTGTCCGTGCTCGCGATCGACCCGCGCCGTCTCGACGTGCCGGTCGACGTCGTCGAGACGCCGCGCGGGCCGATGCCCCACGTCGTGGGCGCGATCCCGCGCGACGCCGCTCGCGTCGTGTCGCTCGAGGACGTCTCGTCCCACGAGGATCGCGTGACGGGTACGCGGATCGGCTTCTGCGCCTTCGAGAAAATGACGCTCCTCGACCTCGTGGGACCGCTCGACGTGCTGTCTCGCATCGCGTCGATGGGTTTCGACCCGACGACGACGTGCGAGGTGATCGCGCTGACGCGCCCGGAGGACGCGAGCCCCGGCGTGCCGGTGTGGCGCGGCGCGGGAGCGACGCTCGAGGTCGCGCGATGGCGACCTGCCCTCGATGCGTTCGACGTCCTCGTCGTGCCGGGCGGTCCGAGCACGCGGCAGCTCGTCGAGGACGCGACCCTGGCCGCGTACCTTTCGTCGTTCCCGCACAACCGGCTCATCGCCTCGGTCTGCACCGGCGCGCTCCTGCTCGGCGCCGCGGGCCGCCTGCGCGGCAAGCGCGCGACGACGCACGCGAGCACGATGGATCGCCTCGCCGCGTTCGGAGCGACCGCGACGCGCGAGCGGGTGGTCGAAGACGGCAACGTGCTCACCGCCGGCGGCGTCACGGCGGGGATCGACCTCGGGCTCCACCTCGTGCGACGCCTCCAGGGCGAAAAGGTCGCGAAGGCCATCGCGGCGCGGATCGAGGTGACATGAGTCTCCAGACTCCAGTCTCCAGTGAGCGTGGACCAAAGACTGGAGACCGAAGTCAGCCGTACACCCGCTTGAACAGGTCCCAGCAGCTCGCCGACGCCACGTACTCCAGGATCTCCCGCAGGCTCGCGTTCGACGTGAGCGACCGCCGACGATCGTCGATGTGCGGCGTGCCGATCGTGTCGGACGCGAGGACCTCGGCGACCGCGCGCATGTCGCGGCAGAGGACGACCGCCGAGTAGAGCGAGCGGCGTGACTCCTCGGCCTCCCAGATCGTCAGCTCCGCGCGGATGTCGCCCTTGTTGGTGGCGACGAAGTGCTCGAGCTCGCGCTTGTTCTTGCGCGGGAGCGCGGAGCTGATGCGGCGGCGGAACTCGCGGATGAGCGGACCGTCGGCTTCGGGGAGGGCTGCCGCGTCGAGGAGCGAGCCAATCTGCTGGCGCGGCACCGTGTAGATGCTCCCGTGCGCCGCGATGCGCGAGCAGATGTAGGCCGCGTGGAAGAGGGCGATCCCGCGTGTCTGCTCTCCGAGGAGATCGCTGCCGAGGACGAGCGCGCGTGGCTCCGTCAACAAGAGAGCGACCTCGCGGCCGTTGCCCCTGCACACGAGCGGCGGCGGGCATCCGAGGGCCATCGCGACGGCGCGGACCTCGCCGACGATCGGATAGGACTCCGGCAGGCGCGTGCGCTGCTCGAGGAGCGTCTGCCCGCCCGGGAAGAGCTTGGGCAGGAACGGGTCGAGCATCGCGAGGATGGTCCGCAGGTACCAGCAGCGCGACGGCCCGACGAGGCGGTTCATCGCCTCTTCGAAGCTCAGCGACTCGGGATGGGGACGCGCCGGGACACCGATCGTGTCGTCGATCTCGGCGCTGTCGGCGCCGAGCAGGGCGGCCGCCGAGGCGAGCATGCTCGCCACCTCCACGCGACCCGTGGCGATCGCGAGCGTGACGAGCGCCTCGAACGGGCCCGGGTGCGTCGGATCGGCCTCGACGGCGCGCCGGAGCTCGGCGAGGGCGGCCTCGTCGTTGCGTCCGCGGAGGTTCGCGGCGAGCAGGAGGCGCGTCGGCATCGAGTCCGGGAACGCGTTGATCGCCGCGGCGAGGTGGCGGTCGGCGCCTTCGGGATTGCCGAGCCGCTCGCGCATGACCTTCGCGATCGCCGTGCGCATGGAGAGGATGCCGGGCGTGTTCGGCGGCACCCTGTTGATCGCGGCCTCCGCCATCGTGATGAACGGGCGGAAGTCGCCTTCGCGCGAGAAGCGCTCTTCGAGGAGCGGGATCACCGCCGGGTCGGCGATGGCCAGATCGAACGCGAGCGCGAGCGTGGCTTCGGCCTCGGCCGGCGGCCACATGTCCGGCCGCGTGCGCTGGAGATCCGCCATCGCGATGCGCACGCGTGCGCGCTCCACGGCGCTGCCCGAGCCCGACAGGTGCGTGTAGAGCTCGATGGCGCGCGCCTCGTGTCCGCTCCGTCCTGCGACCTCCGCGAGGCGGAGGATCGTGTCGCGATCGTCGGGGCGCTCGGTGACGAGCTCCTCGAGGATCGCGCGTGCTTTCTCGTCGTCGCGCAGCTCGTCGCCGTAGATGCGCGAGGCCGCGAGGCGCGCGCGGCGGCGCGTGTTGCCGTCGAGCGCGTGCGCGCGCGAGATGTACTCGTAGAGCTGGAGCGCCTCCTGCCAGTGACCGGCGCGCTCCTCGAGCACGACGAGCGCCTGGATCGCGTCGAGGTCGGGCTCTTTGCCGAGCGACAGCGCGCGGCGGAGATCGGCGATCGCTCCGTCGATGTCGCCCAGGCGTGCCGACAGGATGGTCGCGCGCTGCGTGAGGCAGCGAATGCGCACGGCCGGATCGGGGACGGCCTCGACGTGGGCGAGGAGGAGCGACGCCATGGTCGACCAGTCCTCGGCCTCCTCGAGCAAGTAGAGCGCACGCTGGAGGGCGGGGCCGTGATCGGGTTGGTCGAGGAGCAACGCGCGGTAGCACGCGACGGCTCGGATCGGATCGCCGAGGCGGTTCTCGTAGACCTCGGCGGCGTCGACCCAGGACGTCGCGAGGTTCTGGGGATCGAGAGACGCCTTCGCGGCGCGCTCCGAGAGCGCGGCGACGTTGCCCCAGTCGCCGGCCTGGGCGCGCAGGCGGCGGGCGGCGTCGAGCAGGGGCAAGAGCTCGGGCTCCGTCATCAGCGCGAGGCCGTACGCGACCTCGGCGTCGCCGAGCCGTCCCGCGCCCTCGTCGAGGACTCCCGCCGCGAACGCGTAGATCGCCCGCAGCGGTCCGTCGGTCGTGGCGCGGGCGCGCGCGACGAGCGCCTGCGCATGGCGCGGATCGCCGGTCGCGGCGAGACATCGGACCACGCCGTCGAGCGCCTGGATGTCCTCGGGGTTGCGGCCGATGAGCCGGTCGTAGAGCTTCGCCGCCGTGTCGTGGCCGCCCGAGTGCTCGCGCATCGACGCGAGGACGCGGATGAGGCCGCTCTGCAGGCGTTCGTCGGAGGTCGCGGACGCCATCGCGCTGAGGCAGCTCGCGATGAGCCCGCTGTTGCTCGACAAGCGCGCGACGCGCAGGCGATCGACCGCGAACGCCGCCGGCATCGCGCCCGAGTTCTGCGTCGTGAGCGCCTCCTCGTACAGGGTCGCGGCGCGCGCGAGATCGCCGAGTCGGAGCTCGGCGTTGCGGCCGCGACGGACGAGCACGCGCATGCGCGTCGTCGGATCCGAGGTCGTCTCGAGGATCGCGTGCAGCGTCGTGTCGACGTCGTCCCATTCGCCCCGCACCTCCTGGAGGCGCAACAGGCCCCAGAGCGCGGCGTCGCGATCGGGATCGCCGGCCGGTCCGGCCAGCGAGAGCGCGCGGCCGTACGCCGCCGATGCCGCGCCCGTGTCGCCCAAGCAGAGCTCGAGGACGACCGCGGAGCGGAGGATCGCGCGCACGCGCGCGTGCCGATCGGGCGTCGCGTCCGCGAAACGCTGGAGCACGTGGGCGAGACGCTCGTAGTCACCCTTCGCGCGGAGGAGCCGCTCGAGCGCGTAGACGGTCGGTGCGTGGCCGGGCGCGCAGTCGAGCGCTTCGAGGTAGGCCGCGATGGCGTCGTCGATCCTCCCGAGCTGCTCTTCGCAGATGCGCGCGATCCGGAGCAGGCCTTCGAGGACGTCCTCCGGACGCGTGGCGAGCTCGAGCAGCTTGCGCTCGGCCGCGATGGCGTGCTCCCAGCGTCCTTCTTGCTCGTGGATGCGCAGGATGGCGCGCGCCGCCGCCTCGTGCCTCGGCGCGCGATCGAGGACGATCTCGTAGGTCTGGAGCGCCCGCCGGAGGTCCTTGAGGCGCGTCTCGAGGACGGCCCCGATCCGGTAGACGGCCATGATCTCCTCGTCGCCCGTCAGCATTCCTGCTTGGGCGCCGAGGACCTCGACGTGCTCGGCCCACTTGCCGCAGTCGGCGAGCGCGCGCCCGAGCGAGACGAGCGTGTCGAAGCTGTCCTGCGGCCCGGCGAGCGCCTCGCGCAAGAGCTCCGCCGCGCGCGCGGGCTCCTTCGCGCGCGAGTGGTGCAGCTCCGCGAGCTCGAGACGGAGCGCGCGGGCGCGGCGGGGATCGGCCGTGTGGTCGAGCGCGGTCTGGTAGAGGCCGATCAGCTTCGACCACTGTCGCGACTCGCGGAAGATCCGGTCGAGGGCGTCGAAGGCCGCCGTGTTCGTCGGGTCGAGGGCGAGGGCGCGCTCGTAGAGCGCGGTCGCGTCCGCGATGTTGGCCTGTACGTCGACTCCCGGCGAGAGCTCCTCGATCATCTCGGCGAGCGCGGTGAAGCGGACCGAGCGCGCGCGGGGATCGGCGATGCGCTCGGCCTCGCGCCGCTCGAGCTCGATGACGAGCCCGTGGAGCTTGCGCGTGCGCGCGACGCGAAGGAGGGCCTGGACGGCGGGGGCGAACGTCGGCGCTGCGTCGACCGCCAGCCGGAAGGCGGCGAACGCCTCCTCGATCTTGCGGAGGCGCGTCTCTTTGATCGTTCCGAGACGCACGAGCGTCCACGCACGCTGGACCGGATCGTGGACGCGCGCGAGGAGCCGCTCGTACGCGGTCGCGGCCTCTTCCCAGCGCGCCGCGGTCTCGAGCACGTGCGCGAGCTTCTCGAGCGGAGCCGGATCGCTCTCCGCCAGCGTGGCCGCACGGACGTAGCAGTGGGCCGCGCGGGCGTAGTCGCCGACGCACTCGGCGTACACGTCGCCCGCGCGCTCGAAGCACTCGCGCGCGCTGCGCGGGTCGCGCGTACGCTCCGCGAGCGCCGCGACGACGTGCGCGTACTGGTCCCAGTCGCGGCGACGCAACAGGATCGCCTCGAGCGTGGCTTGCGCTCCGGCGTTGTGCTCGTCCGACTCGAGCGCGCGATGGAGCGACGCGATCGCGCCTTCCTCGTCGTTCAGGTAGCGGTCCCGGAGCGCTCCTGCGGAGCCGTGGAGCGCCGAGCGAGTGACCGGGTCGGTCGTCGCTTGCGCCATCGCGTCGAGCTCGTCGACGACGCCTTTGAAGACGGCCTCGTCCGTCGTCAGGCCCGCGGCGGAGTCCCAGCCGTCGTCGGAGGTCCGCGAGTGGAGGTAGAGCCCCATGAGCGCGTCGCGCGCTCCGAGATCCTCGGGGTCGAGCGCGAGGAGCTCGCGGAAGGTCTTCTTCGCGGAGGGGAGGTCGCCGACGATGTACTGCTCGATGGCGCCGATGTGCCAGAGGAGCGCGACGCGCTCGCGTGCCTCGGCCACGTCGACGAGCTCGGCGCGCGAGCGCTGGAGCACGGCCAGAGGATCGGCGCCCTGCTCGGCGAGCCAGCGCAGCGTGCTCGCGACGAAGCGGGCGTCGGGGGCGAGGTCGGCCGCGCGCGTCAGCGCCTGCGTCGCTCGGAGCGGATCGCCGAGGCCGTCCACGCAGAGGCGCGCGTAGACGGTGAGGAGCAGGGCTGCGCGCGAAGGCTCGATCTGCGCGCGGGCCTCGACCTCGCGAAGGAGACGCTCGATCGTCGCTCGCCACGGCGAGGTGGGGGCGGCGGACGCGGGCTTGGCCGCCTTCTGCGGCGGCTGCGAAGCGCGCGCGGCGGCAGGCGGCGGGGGAGGCGGAGGCTTGCCCGGGATGCGGAGCATCTCGGGTCGCGGCGGGCCGCCCGGCGCAGCGCGAGGCGGCTGGGGCGGGCTCCGGGGCGGCACGCGCGGCGGCGTCGTCGGTCGTGAAGAGCGCGGGGCCGGAGGGAGCTTGCCACGGGACGGTGGGACGGACTCGAGCGCGCTCGCGTCGAGCACCTCGCCATCGAGGTGAGGCCTCGACGGTTTCGCACCGCCGCCGACGCGTTTGGAAGATTCGTCGCCACCTTGCGCCATGTTGTCGCCTTTCACGATAGCGGATCGGCGAGGACGAGATGGGGGGATATCGAGGCTCGAGGGACTTCAGTCTCCAGACTCCAGCCTCCAGTCTCGAGCTTTTCCGGGCCTGCGGCGTCAATCGAAGGGCTCCAGGGGGGATCGGCGCGCACGCCTTGCGGCGTCGCCGGCGCCGAGAGGCCGTGGCTCGTCGTTCTTTCGGCCAGGAGGCGCAGTCCTCACCCCCTCGAGCCTGGAGCCCGGAGCCTGGAGCCTGAAGCCTGGAGCCGGAGCGTCCAGCTCCTCTCACCCCTGGAGCCCGGAGCCTGGAGCCTCTCTTACTCCATCATTCTCCAGTCCAGCGCATCGACACGCCGCTCCGATCGCTTGAGCTCCACGGTCAGGCGCGTGCCGATGGCTTCGCCTCCGATCTGGAGGGGGACCGGACGTGAGAAGGTGAGACGGACCTCGCTCGCGAACCAGTCGTGCATGCCGCGGAGCGGGTGCTCGCCTCTCCAGAGCTTCGGGATGTCGTAGACCGCCGCGAGCGGCTTCTGGTCGTAGACGCGGACGTTCATCAGATCGAGCAACCGCTCCGCGAACGGGTACGCACGGAAGCCGTAGCCGAACTCGGGGCAGGTGGCTGCGCCCGCCACGCTCGCCATGCCCTCGTAGAGGATCGTTCCGCGCCGCGCGCCTTCGAGGCGGCGGAGGCGGCAGCCTTCGTCGATCGTGTAGACCTCGTCGCCCAGGTTCTCGATGATGACGTGCGGCCGTCCGTAGAGGAGCGACTTCGGGACGGTGCGCGTGGCCATCGCGGTCAGGTATCCCCAGACGCTCTTGGCGAGGCGGCTCGAAGGCGACGCCGCGAGCTGCGCGCGGTAGTCGTCGAGGATCTGCGCGTCCCACCCGCAGCCGCCGAAGAACGTCAAGACGCCGTCGCACTCGAAGAGGGCGTAGCGGCGCGTCGGGATCGGGCCGTGGTGACGGGCGAGCGCGCGGACGCAGTGATCGAGCTTCCGCGCGCCGAGCGCGTGCGCCCACGCGTTGCCGGTTCCGAGCGGCAGGGCGCCGACGGGGGGAAACGGCTCGCCCTTCGGGACGACGCGATCGAGCGCGTTGAGGAGCGCGACCGCGGACCCGTCCCCGCCGGCCGACAGGATGCATCGAGGCGCCTCGTCCGTCTTCGCGATCGTCCGCAGCCAGCCCTCGATCTCCTGGATGCTCTTCGTCAGCCTCACCTGCGCGCCCGGCAGCGCGCGCGCGATCTGGACGGCGACACGCCGCCCGCCGCGCTTCGCGTTCGCGTTCACCAGGATGTAGAGGCCTTTGCCGGCAGAGGCTCGTTCGGAGCTCGGACCGCGGGCGGAGGGCTGCACCATCGCGCTTCGTGTAGATCGGACGGGCTCGGTCCTGAAGATCATCTTGCGGTGAGAGAGCCGTGGGCTCGGAGATCGAGCCCGCGAGCATACGACGTCGCGTCGGCGTCGCGATGCGAAAACCTCCGGCGGAGCCGATCACGATGCACGCGCCGACGCGCATCGACGTCCGCGTTCCGTGGAGGCGCGCGAGGGTCGACGAAGCGGACGCCGCGCGGCATCGAGAGCCGTCCGATGCTCGCGTCGCGATGCGCCGCGACGGCGAAGGTCGCGATGCACGCGAACGGCCGCAGCGGGATCCGTCGCCGCGCGAGCGTGCTTCGAGCGCCGCGTTGTCCGGTCGATCGTCGAGCCGTACCTGATCCGAGATGAGTTCGACGGGTACGGAGAATCGGCGTCGGTCGCGGCGCGTGCTGATGGCGTCGGTGGTCGCCGTCGTGGCAGCGGTCGTGATCGTGCTCGTCGTCCGATGGGTGACGTTCGACCCGAAGGCCTTCGTGAGCGGGGTGGAGGAGACGCTCGATCCGTTCCGGCCGCGAGCCGCCGAACGATCGCGCCCGGCCGGCGCGGCCTCGAGCGCCCGATCCCGGGGCGTGTCGCCGGCCGAGCAGGCCGAGCGCGTCCGCCAGCGGGAGACCGCGCTGGCCGCGCTCCGGCAGCGGTATCACGAGTCGTCGGGCCTCTGTTATCGCTACCCGACGAAGGAGGACCTGCCGGGCGAAGCCGACGAGCGCGCGGACGAGATCGCCGACGCGCTCCTCGCCGCCGATCTGATGGGCCGCCTCGACGCGCTCGTACCTGCGTCGCTCCAGTGGGCGCGCGACGCGGACGATGCGGCCCACGGTGTCGGCCCGGAGGTCGAGGTCGTCGAGTACTTCGCGGACGAGGCCGGTCTCTGGACGAAGCTCGGAGTCGCCTTGCGTCGTGGCGCGACGCTCGAAGCCGCGCGCGCGGCGCTGTCGCCCCCGCCGCCGCCGACACCCAACGCTCCCCTGTCTCCGGAGGAGGAGGCGCGCGCACGGCCGATCTGGGAGCGCTACGGACACTTGGGCCTCGTCTCGGGCGCGACACGTCTCGCGCAGCGCGTGCATGCCGTCGACCTGCGCGGTACGCAGCTGCGTCTCCTCGAGCCGGGGATGACCGAGAGCGCCGTGCGCGCTCGCCTCGGCCCCGCCGAGGAGGACGGCCGGCGCTGGCGATACCCGCCGCTCGGCACCGAGGTCTCGTTCGACGAGCAGGGGCGCGTCATCGGCATCACGTCTCGGCTCGCGTACGGTGACCGCGTGACCGTCGACGGCGCCGACGCTCCGACCGACGAGGCATCGCTCGTCCGGCTCCTCGGCAAGCCGATCCGCGACGCGCAGACCGAGGCGGGGGAGGCGGTCCTCGTCTATCGCGCCGGCCCGCACGCGATGCTCCTGGTGCTCGCCGGGCAGCTCGCGCGGGTGGAGCTATGGCGCAAGGACCTCGTCTTCTCCGGTACGCGCTGACGAAGGCCGACCGCTGCGACCGAGCGCGGCACCTGCGCGAGATGCGCGCGGCCGCGTGACTGCGCAGGGCTTGCGGTGCCGCCATGAAGCTCCCATCATGATGGGATGATGGTTGCGCCCGCACCCGAGCTCCACGGTCGGTCGCCCGCCGTTTGGAAGGGCTTGCTGGCGGGATTCGCGATCGCGGTCGTCGCCTCTGGCGGCATCGTTCTCCAACGTCTGACGCGCGGGGACGTGAAGACCGCTCTTTTCGGTCATGTCCTGCTCACGATCACGGTCCTCGCCGTGATGTGCTCCGACCGCGAGCTCGAGCCGAGCTCCTTCTTCTCGCCCAGGCTCGCTCTCCAGGTCGTGGGAGCCACCACTGGGATCGTCGTTGCGCACTGCCTCCTTCGTGCCTCCAAGCTGGGCGCGGTCCCTTGGCTCTCGGAGCGTCCTGGTCAGTTCGTCAACGACGCAGTGGCTGTCTTCGCGCCGCTGGCGATTGTCTGGGCCGCGAAGCGCCGTCCGCCGAACACGGTCGTTCTCGTCTCCACGTTGACGCTCGTGACCGCATACCGAGCGACCGGCTCCATGTGGCATCTGGACACGGCAGCCTTCTCGTACACGGTGCAAGACTTCGTCACGGGCGAGCTCGCCGGGTCGGCGCTCGGCATCGCGACGTTCCGTCTGCTCATGCCGACGTAGAGACGTCGGCGGCGTCGAGGAGACGAGGTTCGACGATCTCGTCGTCGCTCGTCCTCGCCATTCGATTTCCTGTCGGAGAAATGATCAGTCACACGGACATGCTCTTGCGAATAGCCGCGGGTGCGGCGCTCGGCGGGGTCATCGGCTACGAGCGCGACGTCCATCGCCGCCCCGTGGGACTTCGCACCCACCTGATCGTGGCGATGGCGGCTGCCACCTTCATGGTCGTTTCGTCGCAGTTTGCCTACTGGCAGCACTACGGCAAGGACGACTTGGTCGAGGTCGACGGTTCGCGCATCGCTGCGTCGGTCGTCTCCGGAATCGGGTTCCTTGCGGGAGGCGCCATCCTCCGGACCGGAATCACGATTCAGGGACTCACGACGGCGGCAGGGCTCTGGCTCGTCACTGCCATCGGGATGTGCGCAGGAGCCGGCATGTACCTCGAGGGTGCCGTCGTGACGTGCATGGGCATCGTCGCGCTCACGGTGCTCCGGCGCTTCGAGGACAAGGACGTCCAGCGGCGTCGCGTGTCCGTCGTTCTCGGCGCCGACGCTGGCGGGGTCGGGCAGATCGTCGATGCCATCCGTGCCATTGGCGCCGTCGCCGCGGAGGTCGAGTACGAGCGTCACCTCGACGACGAGACGAAGAAGATCTCGGTGACGATCGACGTGCATCTGCCGGAGACCGTTCCCGTCCCGAGGTTGATCGAGGCCGTCGAGTCCGTCGACGGAGTGCGACGCGTGCACGTGCAACACCTCGCGTAGCTCCGCGGGCGCGCTCGGAATCCTCAGAGGCCGCTCGCGATCGCTCTTCGCACGTCCTGCATGAGCGCGTCGCGGGCGGCTCGTCGCTGCATGCCGGCGTAGCGCGCCGGGTCGACGGGCGGGTGGATCGTCACGAAGATCTCGACGCCGGGCTTCGTGAGCACGCCCTTCGCGCGCAAGACCTCGCGCGTGCCTCGGATGCTCACCGGGAGGATCGGAGCGCCGGTGTCGAGCGCGAGGACGAAGCCGCCCTTCTTGAACGCCAAGAGCTCGCCGGTCGGGCTGCGCGTGCCCTCCGGCGCGATCCAGATGGGAATGCCGCGCCGAAGCATCGCCTTGGCGTCGGCGAGGCTCGCGATCGCGCTCTCGGTGTTCTGCCGATCGACGGAGACGAACCCGGCGGCGCGCATCGCCCTGCCGAAGACGGGGATGCGGAAGAGCTCGCGCTTGGCCACCATTCGGATGGAGGACCCGAGCACGTAGTAGATGACCGCCACGTCGTAGTGCGACTGGTGGTTGCTCATCACGACGTAGGCTTGGTCGCCGTGCCCGAGTCGCTTGGGATCGACGTGCTCGCGTCCGCGGACCGTGATCAGCATCTCGCTGTTCGCGACGACGCGCGTGGCCCACGACTCGATCCGCGCGTCGCAGATCTGTCGCGTGAGCGTGCCCCGAACGGCATCGACGACCGTCGGCGCCGAGACGTGGAGCGTCTCGTAGACGTTGCGTAGCGACAAGAGAAGCGATCGGTGTCCCGCCAAGCTCGTCAGGGGCATCGTTTCAGGAAAAGGCGCAAGGCTCCAGGCCCCAGGCTCCGGGCTCCAGGGAGAAGGAGCCCCGCGTATTCCGCGACGATATCGCGCCCCGCGGTGCCGGAGAGCGCGAGAAGCAGCGTTGCATCGACCTTTCGATCGGCGAGCACGGGTCGGTAGGACGAGTTGGTGACGGGCCGCCTTCCCTGGAGCCTGGAGCCTGGAGCCCGGAGCCTCTGCAGCCGGATTCGCTGTTGCGCTGGAGGGCGATCCCTCAATACCATCGCTCCGCCGCCTCTCCATTCGCGTTCTTTCTCGAATGATGTAGCCGATTTGCGATCCCGGGAGACCCTCTCGTATCGGGGCTCTGCGCCGCCCCGGAGGCGTAGGACGAAAAGATGAGCGAAAGCACGATTAGAAGCGCCCTCGGGGTCCTGCAAGACGAGCCGGACAACGAGCAGGCGTGGAACGATCTCCGATCCGCCCTCGGCTACACGCCCGCGAACGGCAAGGTGGATCCCGGCGAGATGGGGGCCGCGGAGCTCGCGAGCCTGCTCGAAGCCGCGCGCCGTGCGCACGAGATGCGGCGCGAGTACGACGCGGTCGCGCAGCTGCTCGAGATCGAGGCCGCCCTCGCGGAGGGCGATCGCAAGGTCGACCTCGTCGCGGAGCTGGCGCGGCTCCGTGACGACGTGCTGCTCGACGACGCCGGCGCGCTCGCGGCGTATCGTCGCGTGCTCGAGCTCCGGCCGGGAGACGCCGACGCGAAGGAGGCGATCGAGCGCAGCGAGGTCAAGCGCGGCAAGTGGAAGGAGCTCGCGCAGAAGTACTTCACCGAGGCGAAGAGCGCGAACGACCCGGCGTTCAAGAGCTCGCTCCTCGTCAGCGCCGCCGAGATCGCGTACCGCTACGCGCGGCCCGAGCTCGAGGCCCGCGAGGCGAGGAAGGAAGAAGAAGAGGGCGGTCCGCGGAGCAAGAAGAAGGGGAAGAAGAAGGACAAGGCGAAGGAGGGGAAGGACCCGCGCCGCGATCTGACGGAGAAGATCATCAACCTCCTCCGCGACGCGCTCACGGCCGATCCGAAGAATCGGCGCGCCGCGATCCTCCTCGAGCGCATCCTCTACGCCGAGGAGCGTTGGGAAGAGCTCGCCGGTGTGCTCGAGGCGTTCGCGAAGGAGGTCGCGTCGAAGGACGACAAGATCGCGACGCTGACGCGTCTCGCGCGCCTCGCGAGGAAGAAGCTCGGCGCGGTCGAGCGCGCGATGTCGGCGTACGAGACGATCCTCGACCTGTCGCCCGGGCATGCCGAGGCGACGCGTGCGCTCGTGGATCACTTCACCGAGCGCGAGATGTGGGATCACCTCGTGACGCTCTACGAGGGCCAGCTCTCGGGCGGTGGCGTGCGCGCGGGTCAGGAGGTCGGCGTCATCCTCCAGATCGCGATGGTCAACTGGCGGATGCGCCAGAAGCCGGAGGCTGCGGAGCCCTACTTCGAGCGGCTGCGCAAGTACGAGCCGGCGCATCCGGGGATGCTCGACTTCTTCCGCGAGTGGTGCCGCCAGAAGGGGGAGCAGGCCCGCCTCGTCCAGATCCTCTCGGACGCGCAGCGCGCGATGCCCGACGGGCCGGAGCGCGCCAAGCTCGCGGGCGAGATCGCCCAGCTCGCCGAGGAGGGAGCGAACGCGCAGAAGGCGATCGAGCAGTGGCGCGCGCTCCTCCGCGCGCAGCCGGACAACGCCGAGGCGCGCGAGGCGCTCAAGCGGCTCTATCGGTCGACGGGCTCCTTCAACCACCTCGCCGATCTGCTGCGCTCGGAGCTCGAGCGCGTCGCTCCCGACGACGCGGCTGCGCGCCTCCCTGTCCTGCGGGAGATCGCGCAGATCTACCGCGAGAACATCAAGAGCGACTCCGCGCTCGTCACGGTGCTGTCGCAGATCATCGCGCTCGATCCGTCGGACGCCGAGGCGGTGCGCGAGCTCGCGCGCGTCTACGAGTCGCTCGGACGCTGGCGCGATCTGCTCACGACGCAGATGCGCCTCGCGGAGCTCGAGCCGGACCAGGGCATCAAGGCCGAGCTGTACCGCGCGGCCGGGCGCCGGTGGCTCGAGCAGTTCTCGAACGTGCAGAACGCCATCGAGGCGTTCGAGAAGCTGCGTGAGGCGCGGCCCGAGGATCGCGAGGCGATCGAGAAGCTCAAGGAGCTCTACGGCAAGCGCCGCGCGTACCGGCAGCTCTACGACCTCTACGAAGACGAGGCGAAGCGCGCGAGCGGCGCCGAGCGGCGCGCGATCTGGGCCGAGATGGCGAAGATGGCCGCGGATCGCCTCGACCGGGGCGCCGACGCGACGCGCCTCTACAAGATGATCCTCGCCGAGGATCCCGACGACACGGCGGCCCTCGACGCGCTCGAGAAGCAGGCCGAGCGTGAGAAGGACTACGCGACCGTTGCCGAGGCGCTCGAGCGTCGCGTCGAGCTCGCGGACGACCCGCAGACGCGGCTCGTCATCCTCCAGAAGCTCGGCACCGTCTACTCGGATCGCCTGCAGGACCACGCGGGCGCGCTCCGCGTCTGGAGGCGCGTGCTCGACCTGGCCCCCGGGCACGCGAAGGCTCTCCGCATCCTGCGCGAGAGCTACCTCGCGATGCAGGACTACGACGGGCTCACCGAGCTCTACGCCTCGATGAACGACTGGGACGGCCTCGCCGAGGTCCTCTCGAGCACGGCCGATCGCGTGACCGACGTCGGGGTGAAGGTCGATCTGTCGTTCCGCGTCGCGGAGATCTACGAGGAGAAGCTCGACGCGCCCGATCGCGCGTTCCGGTCGTACGAGCGCGTCCTGTCGGTGAAGCCGGACGACAAGCGCGCCGCCGCGTGCCTCGTCCCGCTGTACGAGCGCGACGAGAAGTGGGCCCGCCTGCCGGCGCTCTACGAGATCCTCCTCGGCCACGCGAGCGACGACGTCGAGCGGCGCGGGCTCTACATGAAGCTCGCCGAGATCACCGGCGACAAGCTCGCCGACAAGCCCGCGGCCTTCCGGTACGCGAGGAAGGCGTACGAGCTGGCTCCGACGGAGCCCGGCGCGCTCGAGGCGCTCGAGGGCTGGGCGCGCGCGTCGGGCGACTGGGCCGGCCTCGTCGAGGCGATCCAGGCGCGTCTCTCGGCGATCGAGTCCTCGGGTGCACAGGCGTCCGCCGACGAGCGGCGCGAGCTCCGGATGAAGCTCGCGGAGGTCTCCGCGCTCCACGCGGGCCGGCCCGACGACGCCGTCGCGGCGTACAAGGAGCTCATCGAGGCGAACCCGGACGACGAGGTCGCGATCGGCGGTCTCGATCGGCTGCTCCGCGCCGCGCCGGACAGGCGCGAGGATCTCCGCTGGCTCTTCCGCCTCCGCGCGAACCGCGCGGAGGGCCGCGCAGCGGTGCCGCTGCTCGCCGAGTGGGCGATGCTCGAGGAAGAGGCCTTCGGCGACAGCGCGAAGGCCATCGAGCTGTACAAGGAGCTGCTCGGGATCGATCCCGAGCACGTGAGCTCGCTCCGCGCGCTGAGCCGGCTGCTCCTCGCGGCGGGCGATGCCGCTGCCGCGGCGGAGTACATCGTCCGCGAGCGCGATCTCGAGCAGGGCGCCGGCCGCGTCGCGCGCGAGCTCGAGCTCGCGCGCCTCTACCTCGGTCCGCTGAAGAACCCGCGCGAGGCGCTCGAGGCCGCGAAGCGCGCGCTCGAGATCGCGCCGCAGGACCCGCAAGTCATCGCGCTCCTCGAGGAGCTGATGCCGTTGTCCGAGACGCGCAAGGACGCGGCGATCGTCCTCGAGCAGGCGTACGCGGCCGCGGGGCAGTACGAGAAGCAGGGGGAGGTGCTCGCGGTGCTCATCGCGACGGCGCCGTCGAAGCAGGATCGGCTGGCGCTCCACCTGCGCCTCGCCGCCGTGAAGCAGAACCTCGGCGACCGCGCCGCGGCGTTCGACGTCCTCGCGCGCGCCGCGCTCGACAACCCGACGGAGCTCGACCTGTGGGACCGCCTCGCGGTCCTCGCGAACAAGTCGGGCAGGACGCAGCAGTTCGTCGAGACGATCGCGCGCGCCGTGCCGGAGACCGGCGAGACGGGCCTGCCTCCGCACGTGGAGATGGACCTCGCCGAGCGCGCCGCGACGCTCTACGACGAGAACCTCGGCGACATCGATCGCGCGACGCCGTACCTCGAACGCATCCTCGCGCGCGATCCGAGCAACGAGCGCGCGTTCCTCCGCCTCAAGCAGATCCTGACGACGCGCGAGCGGTGGTCGGACCTCGAGGCGCTCTACGAGCGCATGCTCGCGGCGATCGACGACCCCGCGCGGCGCGCCGATCTACTCGCCGAGGTCGCGATCATCGCCGAGGAGATCACGAACGACGCGCCGAAGGCAATCCAGTACTACGAGCGGATCCTCGAGCTCGAGCCGGGCCACGAGCAGGCGATCTTCGCGCTCGACAAGCTCTATGCGTCGCACGAGCGGTGGCAGAGCCTGGCCGACCTGTTGCGGCGTCGCATCGAGCTCGGAGCCGGCTCCAACCTCCAGCTCAAGCTGCGGCTCGGGACGCTGCTCTTCGTGCGTCTCGGCGATCCGAAGAGCGCCCTCGACTATCTCGAGGAGGTCGTGCTCGCCGAGCCCGCGAACCGCGAGGCGCGCGAGCTCGTGGAGCGGTGCCTGTCGCATCCGGACCTCCGGCAGCGGGCGGCGATCATCCTCGAGGGCGTCTACGCGGACCGCGACGAGATCCGCGATCTCGTCCGCGTGCTCGAGGTTCGCCTCGAGTTCGTCGCCGACGACGTCGAGCGGCGCGATCTGTTGCGCCGCATCGCCGAGCTCCGCGATCAGCGCCTGATCGACGACGCGGGCTCGTTCGACACGTACGCGCGCCTTCTGCCCCTCGCGCCCGGCGACGTCGAGGCTCGCCAGCGTTACCTCGAGATCGCCGCTCGTCTCGGGAAGCAGGCGGAGGCGGCCGAGGTGCTCGTCACGGCCGCGAAGAACGCCGAGGTCCCGCAGCCGCGCGCCGAGATCCTCGGCGACGTGGCGCGCATCTACGAGGAGGCGAACGACGTCGAGAAGGCGGAGGCCGTCCACCAGCAGGTGCTCGACCTCGCGCCCGACGACCCGACGATCGCGCTTCCCGCCGCCCGCGCGCTCGAGCGCATCTACGCGAGCAGCGGAAGGAACCACGATCTCTCGCGCATCCTGCGCGTGCAGGTGAAGCTCGAGGACGAGGCGGACGCCCGGCGTGCGCTCCTCGGCCGTCTCGGTGCGCTCGCCGAGGAGGCGCTCCGCGACGACGCCGCCGCGATCACCGCTTGGAAGGAGCGGCTCGAGGACGACCCCGCCGACGCGGAGGCGCTCGCCGCGCTCGACCGCCTCTACGAGCGCATCGGCGATCGCCGCCAGCTCGTCGAGATCCTGAGGATCCGCGAGCGAAACGCCGAGGACGCCGACCAGCGCAAGGTCTTCATGTGGCGTGCGGCGCAGACGCTGGAGTCGCTCGGCGACGTCGACGAGGCGATCCTGGCGTACCGCGCCGTGCTCGACGACTTCGGCGCCGATCGGAAGGTGCTCGGCGCGCTCGCAGGCCTGTACGAGCGCGGCGAGCGCTGGCACGACCTGGCGGAGACGCTCGAAGCGGACCTCGGCCTCGCGACGGAGACGAGCGACCGCATCGAGCTGCTCACGCGCCTCGGTGACGTCCGGCGCATCCGGCTCCAGGAGATCCCGGAGGCGATCGAGGCGTACCGCCAGGCGCTGACGATCGACCCGTCGACGAGCTCCGCTCGCGAGGCGCTCGAGGAGCTCCTCGGAAACGAAGGTGCGCGCGTCGAGGCCGCCGAGATCCTGCGGCCGCTCTACGAGGCCGACGGAGCGGACGACAAGCTGCTGCGCGTCCTCGACATCCAGATCGATCAGGAGTCGGGGCTCGACGCGCGCCTCGAGCTGCTCGGGCGGGCGGCGAGCGTCGCCGAGAAGCTGGCGGGCGGCTCCGGCGACTTCGGCAAGGCGTTCGCGTACGCGGCGCGCGGCCTCCGCGAGGCGGCCGCCGAGCCGGCGCTCGACGAGTGGATCGAGCGCGCCGAGCGCCTGACAGAGCGGACGCAGAACTGGGCGGGGCTCGTCGATCTCTACCGCGCCGCGCTCCCCGACATCCTCGACGAGGACAAGCAGGTGAGCGTCCTGCTCCGCGTCGCCGAGCTCGGTCGCACCAAGCTCGAAGACGCTGCCCTCGCGAAGGAGTGCTATCGAAAGGCGCTCGAGCTGCGTCCCGAGGAGACGCGCGCGCTCGAGGCGCTCGAGGCGCTGCACGAGGAGGCCGCCGAGCACGAGCAGCTCATCGAGGTGCTCCGGCGGCGCGCGGAGATCGCGCCGAGCGACGACGCGAAGCGCGTCATCCTCTACAAGCAGGCGAAGATCTGTGACACGGCGCTCGCCGATCGCGATCGCGCCATCGCCGTCTACGAGCAGATCCTCGAGCTCGGGCTCGATGCGCCGGCGGTCGAGGCGCTCGAGCGGCTCTACACGGCGTCCGGCCGGTGGGGCGACCTCGTGGAGCTCCACGAGCGGGAGCTCGGCGCGGACGAGACGACACCGGAGCGTCGTGCGGCCCTCCATTTCTCTCTCGGCCACGTCTACGAGCGGCAGCTCGGAGAGACCGAGCGCGCCTTCGAGTCGTACGCCGAGGCGCTCCGCGTCGATCCGACGCACGACGCTACCGTCCAGGCGCTCGAGCAGATCGTCGCGCAGCGCGCGACGATCGATCGCTCGCAGGTCGCGCGCGCGGCCGAGATGCTCGAGGCGGTCTACCTCGCGCGCCTCGACTGGCGGAAGGTGATGGGCGCGATCGAGGCGCGCCTCGAGGGCAGCGAGGATCCCGAGGAGCGGCGCGATCTGCTCCGGCGGCTCGCGAAGCTGCACGAGGAGCAGGAGGAGAACTACCGCGCGGCCCTCGACGTCATGGCGAAGCTCCTCGACGAGGACATCACCGACGAGTCGACGTGGGCCGAGCTCGAACGGCTCGCGCGCGTGGCCTCGGCGGAGGAGCGCCTCGCCGACATCTTCGCCGCTGCGCTCGAGAAGATCACGACCGACGAGCCGGCGACGGCGCGCCTCGCGTACCGGACGGGCGAGCTGTTCGAGGCGCGGAACGTCAACCGGGCGCTGCAGTTCTACCGGCGCGCCTACCAGTTCGCGCCGGAGGACGAGCAGCGCGCGTTCCAGGCGATCGATCGGCTGCTCGCGAGCTCCGATCGTCCGGCGGAGCGCGTCGCGCTCTACCGCGACTCGCTCGAGTACCGCCTCGATCCGGCCGAGCGCGTCGCGACGCTCCACACGATCGCGAAGATCGAGGAGGAGGGGGTAGGGGACGACGACGCCGCGATCGTCACCTACCGGAGCATCCTCGACATCGACGACACCGACGCCGCCGCGCTCGACGCGCTCGGTAGGCTCTACACGCGTCGCGAGAAGTGGCGCGACCTCGCCGATCTGCAGCGGCGGCGCGCCGAGCAGAGCGCGCTGCCCGAGGAGGAGGCGCGCTGGCGGCTCGCGCTCGCCACGGTGCTCGACGAGAAGCTCTCCGACGCGCCCGCCGCGATCGACGAGCTCGAGTCGGTCATCAACCTCGTCTCGCCGCTCGGGAGCGAGTCGGGGCAGGGCGCCGTCCGGGCGCTCGAGGCGATGCTCGGCCGCGAAGAGCATCGGGCGCGCGTCATCGAGCTGCTCCGGCCGATTTACGAGCAGGCGGACGACTGGCAGAAGCTGGTGGATCTCGCGCGGCACTCCTACGCGATCGCGGCGAGCCCCTCCGAGAAGGTGGCCGTCCTGCGCGAGATGGCCAGGCTCCTCGAGGAGCGGGGCAGCGATCAGAATCGCGCCTTCGATTGCCTCAAGGAGGCCTTCGTCATCGATCCCGACGACGGCGAGGTCCGCGAGGAGCTGGATCGGCTCGCGATCGCGACCACGCGGTGGGACGACCTCGCCGACGCCTACGAGCGAGGCATCGAGAAGATCGACGGCATCGGCAAGCGCGAGCTCCTCGAGTCGCTCGCGAAGCTGCACGACAAGCGTCGTGACGACCCTCGCAAGGCGCTCGACGCGTGGGAGCGGCTCTTCGCGCTCGACGAGTCCGACCCGCGGCCGCTCGACGAGATGGATCAGCTCGCGACCCTGTTGTCCGACTGGTCCACGCTCGTGCGCGTCCTCGCGAAGCGCGCCGAGCTCACGAACGACGACGAGGAGCGCGCGAGCCTCTGGCGCCGGATCGGCGAGGCCCGGCGCGACATGCTGGAGGACCAACAAGGAGCCATCGACGCGTACGAGCGCGCCCTCGAGCTCGAGCCCGAGAGCGCCTGGACGCTCGACAACCTCATCGCCCTGTACGAGGAACGAAAGGACGCTGCGCGCCTCGTCGACCTCTATCGCCGGCGCGTGGAGCTGTGCGGGGAGGACGACGTCGAGCTGAAGCACCGGCTCCTGCTCGACGCGGCGAGCTGTTACGAGGTCGGCCTGCAGGACCGGCGCGAGGCCGTCGTCCTCCTCGGACAGGCGCTCGCGACGAAGCCGAACGACCTCGAGGTGATCCGGCGGCTGTCCGACCTGTACGAGGCGGAGAAGATGTGGCCGGAGCTGCTCGACAACCTGCGAGCCGAGGCCGACCTCACGACGGATCCCGCCGCGAAGACGCAGGTGACCAAGCGGATCGGCAAGCTCCTCGCGAGCGAGCTCGACGATCACGCAAAGGCGCTCGAGGCCTTCCGCGAGGTGCTCTCCGCGGGCTACGACGTCGACGCCGCGCGCGCGGTGCGGGAGATCGGCGAGGCGCGCGACGAGCTGCGTCGCGAGGCTGCCGAGATCCTCGAGCCGATCCTCCGCGCCGCGGGCGAGCACGAGGAGCTCATCGGCACCCTCGAGATGCGCCTGCGCGCCGAGACGGAGCCCCTCGAGCGCGCCGCGACGCTGCGGACGATCGCGAAGGTCGCGGAGGAGTCCCTCCGGGATCTCGAGCGCGCGGAGGGCGCGCTGCTCCGGGCCCTGGCGGAGCAGCCGCAAGACGCGGACCTCCACGCCGAGATCGAGCGCGTCGCAGGCCTCGTCGGCAAAGAGGGCTGGTCACGCTACGCCGAGACGCTCGGCGAGCGCTCGGCGTCGATCTTCGACGCGAAGATCACCGCGGAGCTGTTCATGCGGCTCGGGCGCGTCGCCGAGACCCACCTCGGCGATCTGCCGCGCGCCGCGGAGGCCTACGCACGCGCCGCGGAGCAAGGCGGCGACACCGAGGAGGTGCTCGTCGCGCTCGAGCGCGCCTACGCCGGGCTCGGCGACACGCGCGCGCTCGTCGACGTCCTCGAGCGGCGCATCGGCATCGAGGAGAACGGGGCGGCGCAGGCCGACCTCTACCACCGGTTGGCGAGCCTCCAGATCGACGCGCTCGGCGACAAGTCGCAGGGCCTCGCGACGCTCCGCCTCGCGCTCGAGCGCGTGCCGGATCACGCGCAGGCACGCGAGGCGGTCGAGCGCCTCCTCTCGGACGACGCGCTCTTCGAGGACGCGTTCGACACGCTGGAGGGCGTCTACCGCACGACGAACCGTGGCGAGGATCTCGCGCGCCTGTACGAGCGGCGCGTGGATCGCGCAGACGGCCTGCGAGCGCGCACGCGCGCGCGCCTCGACCTCGCGCGCATCCGGGAGAACGAGGCGAACGACAGCGTCGGGGCGCAGCGCGCGGTCGAGGCCGCGGTCATCGGCGATCCGACGGAGGTCGACGCGCTCGTCGAGCTCGAGCGCCTCGCCGAGAAGAACGGCGCTTGGCGCGAGGCCGCCGATGCGCTGACACGCGCCCTCGAGGCGCAGGAGCGCGCCAACCCCGGCGCGAGCGGCAGCTCCGAGCTGTGGGCGCGCCTCGGCCGGTGGCTGCGCGACAAGGTGAGCGACCCGCGGGGCGCGGAGGAGGCGTTCGCGAAGGCGCTCGAGACGGACCCCGAGAACATCGACCTCGTCCGGGCGCTCGAGGAGCTGCGGCGCGGTCCGGGCCGCGAGCGCGATCGCATCGCGACGCTGCGCCGCTTGGCGAAGCTCGAGGGCGAGCCCGACGTGAAACGGACGCTCGCGCGTGAGGCCGCGCAGCTCGCCGAGGGTACGCTGGGCGATGCGGCGCTCGCCGAGGAGGTCCTGCGCGAGCTGCTCGCCGAGAACGAGGCGGACGCCTGGGCGGCCGAGGAGCTCACGCGGCTCCGCGAGGCGGCGGGCGACTTCGACGAGGTGGTGCGGCTGCTCCTCCGACGGGCGGAGGACGCCGCGGACGGCGAGCAGGCGCTCGCCCTTCGGCATCGCGCCGCCGAGATCGCGGCGGAGCGGCTCGGCGATCGCGATCGCGCCGTCGCGCTCTACGAGGAGATCCTCGAGCAGGAGCGCGGCGACACGCGCGCGCAGCAGCGCCTCGTGGCGCTCTACGGCGAGCTCGGGAAGTACAACGAGCTCGCGCGCCTGCTGATGACGCTCATCGACTTCGCCGACTCGCCCGAGGCACGCGCGAAGCTGCGCGTCGACCTCGCGCGACTGCAGCTCGAGAAGTTCGAGAACGCGCGCGACGCGATCGACACGCTCCGGGCGATCCTCGACGAGGATCCCGACCACGACGAAGGCGCGTCGCTCCTCGCGTCGGTCTTCGAGAAGGAAGGGCGGTTCGCCGAGCTCGCCGAGCTGAGGACGAGCCTCGTCGAGCGTGCGCGTGCGCGCGGCGACGCCGCCCTCGAGCTCACGCGCTTGGTGCAGCTCGGAGAGATCCTCGAGGGCAAGCTCAATGACGAGCGGCGCGCGCTCGAGACCTACGAGGGGATCCTCGAGCGCGACCCCAATCACCGCGGCGCTCTCGAGGCGGTCGCTCGCCTCGCGGAGTCGCGGCAGACCTGGGACAAGGCGGAGACGGCGCTCGCGCGTCTCTTGGAGACCGCGAGCGGCGAGCAGGCCGTGGACCTCGCGCTGCGCCTCGCCAACGTGCGCAAGGAGCTCGGAGACGATCGGGGCGTCGAGGACGCGCTCAAGCGCGCTCTCGATGCGGATCCGAAGAACGCGGACGTCCGCGAGCGCCTCGGCGAGCTGTACGAGCGCACGAAGAAGTGGGCGGAGCTCGCCGATCTGCTCGTGTCGAACGCGGAGGTCGTCGACACGAACGGGGAGGTGGTGGCCGGGGGCACGACCCCGAGCATCCTGCCCGGAGCGCCGAACGCGCCGCCGCTCCCGCCGGGGATCGCCAAGAAGGTGCGGCTGCTCCGCCGCGCCGCGGAGATACACCTGAAGGAGCGGAGCTCGCCGGCCGACGCGGTCCCCGTGCTCGAGCGGGTCACGGAGATCGTGCCCGGCGATCGGGAGCTCTTGCTCCTGCTCTGCGATGCCTACTCGGCGTCGAACCGAGAGCGCGACGCGGCGACGGTGCTCGAGAAGATCATCGCGTCGTTCGGCAACAAGCGGACGAAGGAGCTGTCGCTCTATCACCACCGCCTCGGACGCGCGCTCGCGGCGCTCGGCGAGAAGGACGTCGCGCTCGCGCAGTACGACATGGCGTTCAAGATCGATCCGGGCTCGATCGAGGTGCTGCGTGATCTGGGCGTCCTCGCCCTCGAGACGAACGACCTCGATCGTGCGCAGAAGACGTTCCGCGCGCTGCTCCTCCAGAAGCTCGACCCGCAGAGCGGCATCTCGAAGGGCGAGGTCTTCTGTTACCTCGGCGAGATCAGCATGAAGCAGGGCGACAAGGCGAAGGCCGTGCAGATGCTCGAGCGCGCCGTGGAGAACGACCCGAACCTGACGCGCGCGAAGCAGATGCTCGCGGAGCTGAAGGGCTGAGCCGCTCGCGCGCTCGGCACCGGTCATGTCGAACGCGACGACCTCGAAGTGGCGTGCCCTGCTCGGCCTGCTCCTCGGGGTCGTCGCGCGCGTCTGGCTGCGGACGCTGCGACTGACCGTCGAGGTGCACCCGGCGCTCGCGGGCGACGTCGCGCGCCGCCCGTGGGTGCTCGCGTTCTTCCACGGCACGCAGTGGCCGCTGCTCGCCTGGCGCCGTCGCCGCCGGACGGCGGTGATGGTGAGCCTCTCGGCGGACGGGACGATGCAGGCGCGGGCCCTGTCGGTGCTCGGCTTCTCGGTCGTGCGGGGCTCGAGCTCGCGGGGCGGAGCGCGTGGCCTCGCGGCCATCGTCCGGCTCCTGCGGCGGGGCGACCACGACGCGGCGTTCGCCGTCGACGGGCCGCGCGGGCCCTACGGTGTCCCCAAGCCGGGGGTCTTCGTGGCGGCGGAGCGGGGAGGGGCGGCCATCGTTCCGATGGGCGCGGCGGTGGCGTGCGGAAAGGTGTTCCACCGCGCGTGGGATCGCTTCACCCTCGCGTGGCCCTTCTCTCGGGTGGCGGTCGTGCTCGGGCCGCCGCTCGAGGTCGACGGCAAGAGCCGCTCGGTTTCGCAGGAGCGCCTGGCCGAGGCCATCGCGTCCGCGAACGAGGCCGCCGAGGCGATCTTGTCCGTGCGGAAGCCGATCATGGTACGTTCTCGCTGGGCAGTCCCACTTCCACTCCCCAGCACGAAGATCGGCGATCCGAAGACCCGCTCCCACGAACTTTGAATGTGGAGGCAAGTCGTTCGGTCCAACCATCTGGGGCCGGGGGAACCTCGGGTCCGCCCTTGCTTTGCCCGCCGCTCGGGCGGGAGGAGAATCGAGAATGAGCGTCTCGCGCATCGCCTTCGCTACCGTCATCGCTGCCATCGCCGCTTCGGCAGCCGGGTGTCAGGTTGAGGCTTCCGTCGACGTCAAGACCAAGACCCGCTTCGTCGAGCAGAACGTCCCCAAGGAGGACACCGAGGATTGGACGGGGCAGCCGATCAAGATCCAGATCGAAGGGGTCGGCGTCGCGGTGAACGGCGGTATCCACGTGACGGCCGTGCCGGGCGAGACGAGGGTGAAGGCGAACGCACGCTTCCTCGCGATGGCGTTCGAGGACGACAAGGCGAGCGCGGATCAGTCGATCATCGAGGCGAAGAACACCTTCACCATCACGCACAGCGACTCGGAGATCGTCGTCTTCTGCGGGCACGGCGGCACGCACGGCAGCTCGAACGGCGGCGAGTCGGGCTGCGAGCTCGTGAACCTCACGATCCCCGCGGGCGATGCGGACAAGCCGCTCGAGCTCACGGTCCTCGGCGGCAACGGGACGATGACGCTCGAGATCGCGGAGGCGACGATCAAGAACGTCGGCGCCAACAACGGCGGCGACATCGTGGCGAAGATCCCGATCACGCAGGGCGCGAACGTCTCGCTCGTCGCCGAGAAGGCGGACGACATCACGGTGACGTTGCCGCCGAACTGGGCGGCCGACGAGGTCATCCTCCAGGCCGACGCGGACAAGATCGTCAACCCGTTCACCGACGTGAAGCTGGGTGCAGGCGCGGGTGGTCGCGGGGAGCCGGGGACGGGGCTCGCCTCGCTGAAGCTCACGTCGAAGGAGTTCGCCGGCTCCACCGGCACGATCACGCTCCAGTGAACGACGAGCCGGCGGCGCACGGCCGTCGGCTCGCCGCTCGCGGCGCCCGAGCGCGCCGGCGGTCTCGCCACGCCGCTGGGGCCGTCAGGCGCGCTTCTTCGCGATCGCGTCGATCTCGACGCGCGCGTTCTTCGGGAGCGCGGCGACCTGCACGGTCACGCGCGCGGGCGGCGCCGCCTTGAAGCGCTTCGCGTAGGTCGCGTTCACCGCCTCGAAGTCGGCGAGGTCGACGAGGTAGATCGTCGTCTTGACCACGTCGCCGAAGGAGCAGCCGGCCGCCTCGAGCACCGCTGCGAGGTTGTCGAGCACGCGATCCGTCTGCACCGTGATGTCGCCTGCGACGAGCTCGCCGGTCTTCGGGTCGATCGGCACCTGACCACTGCAGAACACGAAGTCGCCCGTGTCGATCGCCTGCGAGTAAGGACCGATGGCGGTGGGGGCGGAGAGGGAGTTGACGGCCTTCATGGGCGGTCACTCTAGTCGAGCTCGGCTCGCCCATGAAGCGCGCAAGGCTCGTCGCACGGAGCGTGACGATCCGAGCCGCTGCGACGCGTGTGCTGCTCGTGCGGTGTGGACGGCTCGGGAACGAGCGTCTCGGGATCGAAGACCTTGCCGCCGCGCACGACGCGATGGACGCGCGCGAGGTTTCGCGCGTCCTCCAGCGGATCGGCGTCGAGGAGGACGATGTCGGCGATCCATCCGGGCTCGAGCGCGCCGATCGTGCCGGACCGACCCATCACGCGCGCGCCGTTGACGGTCGCGGCGAGAAGGACCTCGCGCGGGGAGAGCCCGGCGCGCGAGAGCATCTCGATCTCGCGGAAGTACCCCGGGCCGTGGAGCGTGCCGATGTTCCCGGCGTCGCTACCGACGGCGACGGTGATCCCCGCGTCCCAGACGCGCCGGAGGTTCTCGCTGGCGATGCGCGTCGAAGGGTGAGCGGGCGCGCGCAGGCCGCCGGTCCCACGGAGCTCGGCGACGATCTCGGGATCGCCGAGGCGTCGCTCGACCTCCGTCGGTGCGTACTCCCCGGAGAGCGCGACCTGGTAGCCCCTTCCGACCCAGAGCGTGGGGATGTAGACCGCGTCGCGCTCGCGAGCGAGGCGGAGGAAGGTCTCGTCGACGGGGCGGTCCTCCACGGAGTGCGCGAGGACGTCGGCGCCGGCACGCAGCGCCGCCGTCGCGGTATCGAGCTCGGTGGCGTGCACGACGAGGCGCTTGCCGGCGCGGTGTGCGACGTCCGCGACGGCGCGGACGAGCTCGGCCTCCGCATCGAGGTCGGCGCCGCGCTCGTGGACGAACCAGAACTTCAAGAAGTCGGGGTCGCGCGCGAGCTCCTCGCGGGCGAGCGCCGCCGCGTGTGTCGGGCTCTTCGCGCGCACGACCGGAGGATCGCCGGTGTCGAGCTCGTCCGCGCCGATGGTCGAGATGAGGCGCCCGGCGACGGCGACGTGAGGCGCGGCGTCCCTCCGGCGCGCGATGGATCGCACGTCGTACGTCCACGATCCGCCGCCGAGATCGGCGACCGCGGTGACGCCGCTCGCGAGCCAGCGCTCGAGCGTGGCGGGGATCTTCCTGCGGGTCCGCGCGATCTCTTCTTCGTACGGGAACCGCGCCCGCAGGTCGACGACGTCCGGCCGGGTGTACGGGCCGCCCGACTGGAAGAAGTGGACGTGCGCGTCCACGAGCCCGGGGACGGCCCACTTGCCCGAGGCGTCGACGACACGGGCTCGGGGGTCGACCTCGAGCTCGTTCGTGGGCGCGATCCTCGCGATCCGACCTTGCTCGACGAGGATCGTCTGGTCGGCGCGGCGCTCGCCGGTCTTCGGGTCGACGACGGTGACGCCGGTGATCGCCGTGGGCCGCTCCCGCTCGCCCTTCTCGGCGAGCGCGCGCTTCGGCGAGGACCCGGCGAGCACGAGCGCGAGGACGACGAGCGAGCACGCCAGGACCGCGGCCGCGACGGGCGCGAGCGTTCGCATGGCGGACATGCCCGGCGCCGTGCAAGAACGGCGCTCCTCGGTGTCGAGCGCGTGCGTGCGGGACGGGCGAGCCTCTGCGCGCGGAAGCGGACGTCAGAGGGCCTGCCGGCCGGCGAGCGCGCGCCCCATCGTGATGGGGTCGGCGTATTCGAGATCGCCGCCGTGTGGCACGCCGCTCGCGATGCGGGTCATCTTCACGCCGGAGGGGGCGAGCTCGCGTTTGAGCAGGAGCGCGGTCGCCTCGCCGTCGACGCTCGGCGGCGTGGCGACGATCACCTCCGTGACGCCTTCGTCTCGGATCCGGGCGAGCAGCCGGGGGATCGGCAGATCCTCGGGGCCGATGCCTTCGAGCGGCGAGAGGAGACGCCCGAGGACGAAGTAGCGGCCGCGCATGGCGCCGGTGCGTTCGATCGCATTGAGGTCGTGCACGCGGCCGACGACGCAGAGCACGTGGGGATCGCGCTGCGGGTCCCTGCAGATCGTGCAGACGATCGACTCCTCGCCGGGGACGACCTCGGCGATGTTGCCGCACCGCACGCAAGGCCGGAGCTCTTCGTGGAGAGTCGAGAGCTCTCGGCCGAGGTCACGCGCGATCTCGGCGTCGGCCGTGAGCAGGTACAGGACGTAGCGCTGTGCCGTCTTCTCGCCCACGCCGGGCAGGCGTGAGAAGAGAGAGACGAGCTTCTTCACCTTGGGCGACTGCATTCGATGACCGGCCGGGCTCTCGGCGGGCGGGTCGGAAAAGTCGGGCGGGTCAGGTCAGGCCGGGGATCTTGAGGCCGTTCGTGACCTTCTCGAGCTCCTTCTCCATCGCTTGCTGGGCCTGCTCGAGCCCTGCGTTGACCGCGGCGACCACGCCGTCGAGCGCGAGCTCGAGACCCTCGTTCTTCAGGAACTCGGGGTCGATCTCGATCCTGGAGACCTTGCCCGCGTAGGTCACGGTCGCCTTCACCTTGTCGCCGACCGCCGTGGCGACGACCTCCTTGTCGGCGAGCTCCTTCTTCGCCTGCTCGACCTTGCGCTGAAGGCGCGCGGCCTGCCGCATCAGCTCGTTCATTCCACCGCGAAACTGGGCCATCGTCGTCTACTCCTCCTGCGCCGGCAGCTTGACGTCCTTCAGCTCCGCGCCGAAGACGCGGATCGCATGCTGCACGAGCTCGTGTCTCTCGATCGCCGCGCGTGCCTCGAGCTGCATCTGCTTCTTCTTCGCCGCCTCGAGGTAGGCGATGCTGGCGACCTTGCTCCCCCGAGCGGCGCGCTCGAAGACGACCTCGGTGGCCGTCCCGAAGTGGGCTCGCGCCTCGGCGGTGAGCACGGTGCGCGCGTTCGTCTGTTCCGCGCGTACGTTCTCGAAGGAGTCGTCTTCGATCCCCACGACGACGCGCTCGGGGCTGACCGTGATCGGCACCGCGAGATCGAGCATCGCCGCGACCGCCGGGTCGACCGCGCGGACCCGATCCACGAGGGCGCGCCAGGTCTTGATCGTCTCGCTCTCGAGGAGCGCGCTCGGGTTGAGCGGAGCGATCTTCGCGTCGCCGTTCACTTCGTTGCGCCCCGTGCTCGCCTCGGAGGGCTCGGTCTTCGCCGTGGAGAGCACCGGCGCGCTCGCGGGTCGCGCGGGGACCGCGTCGGGGCGTTCGACGGGCGCGCTCCGGACGGTGGGGATCGGCGCGATCTCGGGAGCGGGTTCGACCTCGAGGGCGAGCGCTCCGCGGACCGGCGGGCTCGTACGCGTTCCGACCGAAGGAGCCGCGGACGCGTGCGCCAGCGGCGGTGCGAATGCGACCGGAGCGACGCCGATGGGCGTCGGACCGACGGGCGACGGACCAACCGGCGAAGGACCGACCGCCGTGCCGAGGATCGACGCCGTGGGGTCCGCGGCCATGCTGGAGGTGGCCGACGCGTGGGTCTCGGGCCGGCTTCGACCGCCGGCTCCACCACCGCCTCCTCCGCGCGGCGGGGGAGGGGCTCCGGTGGCGAGGCGCTTCTCGAGATCGCCGAGCCGGCTGAGCAGCTCGTCGAGCGGAAGGAGCGGCGGCCGTCGTGCGAGGCGCACGAGCGTCATCTCGAGGTTCGAGCGGACCTGCCCGCTCTTCACGATGTCGTCGAAGCCGCGCGAAAGTCCGGTGAAGATGCGTGTGAGGTCGTCGGTGTCGCTCTTCTGGGCGAGGGCGAAGACGTCCGCGACCTCCTCGTCGGCGAGGTCGAGCAGCTCGCGCGCCTGCGACTCGCTGCAGACCTTCGCGACGACGAGGTTGCGCACGTAGCGCATGAGGTCCTTCCAGAGGTGGACCATGTCGAAGCCCTGCCGTGCCGTCTGATCGAGCACGTCGAGCGCGGCGCCGGCGTCGCCGGCGAGGACGGCGCCGATGAGCTTCTGGAGGACCTCTCGATCGGCGACGCCGAGGACCTTCGCGACGACGTCGGCCGTGATCTTCTCGGCCCCGTACGCGATGACCTGATCGAGGAGGCTCATCGCGTCGCGCATCGATCCGGCCGCTTCGCGCGCGAGGACGTTGATGGCGGCGTCGTCGGCGGCGAGCTGCTCGCGCGCGAGGACGTCGCGGAGCCGTGCTGCGATCTGCCGCGCGCTCACGAGCTTGAAGTCGTAACGCTGGCAGCGGCTGAGGATCGTGACGGGGACCTTGTGGACCTCCGTGGTCGCGAAGATGAATTTGACGTGCGGCGGCGGCTCCTCGAGCGTCTTGAGGAACGCGTTCCACGCCGCGTTCGACAGCATGTGGACCTCGTCCACGATGTAGATCTTGAAGCGGTCGCGTGCGGGGCGGAACGCGAGCCCTTCCTGGAGGCGCCGGACCTCGTCGACGCCGTTGTAGCTGGCGGCGTCGATCTCCTGCACGTCCATGTCGACGCCGGCTGCGATCTCCGTGCAAGCGGCGCACGTCTGGCAGGGCGTCACGACGGGGCCGGTCGCCTTGCCGTCGGCGCCGAGGCAGTTCAAGCACTTGGCGAGGATGCGTGCGCTCGTCGTCTTCCCGACGCCGCGGACCCCGGTGAAGAGGAAGGCATGCGCGACGCGGTTCTGCGCGATCGCGTTGGCGAGCGTCTGGGCCACGTGCTCCTGGCCGACGAGGTCGTCGAACGACTGCGGCCGGTACTTGCGAGCCAGGACGAGATACGACACGACGCCGTCCTAGCGCATGCAGGCGTGGGAGTCGACGGTCGACCGGCTCCGATGTCGCGCGGCGGCCCTGCCGTGCTTCGTCGGAGACGCCGTCTGTCGGCCCGCGGGGCGCGCGGAGGAGGGCTGCGGAGGGGCGTGCGGCGGAGCGGGACCGGCGAAGGTCGTGTCATCGGGCTCTGCTACACTTCCATCACGCGGACGGCCACGCGCAGCGTGGCGGCGCACCCGCGGGTGTGCCGTCGCGGTCCGCGTCGAGCGATGCCCGATCCGATCGCGCTGGCGGTTCCCGTCTTCTTCGTCCTGATTGCGCTGGAGCTCGCTTGGGCGAAGCGGCGCGGGATCGAGGTCTACCGGTTCACGGACGCGCTCACGGACCTGAGCTGCGGGATCACGTCGCGCGTCGCGGCGCTCGTCTGGACGGCGGCGCAGCTCGGCGTCTACGGGTGGGTCTACGAGCATGCGCGCCTGTTCACGATCGAGCAGACCTGGCTCGCGTGGCTGCTCGCCTTCGTCGGCGTCGACTTCCTGTACTACTGGTGGCACCGGCTGAGCCACGAGGTGAACTTCCTCTGGGCGGCGCACGTCGTGCACCACCAGAGCGAGGACTACAACCTCGCGGTGGCTCTCCGGCAGGCGGTGCTGACGAGCTGGACGGCGCTGCCGTTCTATCTACCGCTGGCGGTGCTCGGCGTCCCCGTGTCCGTCTACGCCGTCGTCGTCGCGCTTTCGACGCTCTATCAGTTCTGGATCCACACGCAGCTCGTGGGCCGCATCCGCGGTCCGCTCGACTGGATCTTCAACCTGCCCAGCCATCATCGCGTTCATCACGCGATCAACGAGCGTTACCTCGACAAGAACTACGGCGCGACGCTCATCGTGTGGGATCGGCTCTTCGGGACCTACGCGGAGGAGACGGAGACGCCCGTGTACGGCATCACGAAGCCGCTCGGCAGCTTCGACCCGATGTGGGCGCAGGTCCATTACTGGTTCGAGATGGCGGCGATGGCGCGTGCTGCGCGAAGCCCGTGGGACAAGATCCGCGTGTGGTTCGCGGCACCTGCGTGGAAGCCTCGGGGCTTCGTCGCGACGGCGCCTCCCGTCGAGGGTCGTTCGAAGTACGACCGTCCGTTGTCGCGGCGGCTGGCGATCTATCTCGGCGTCCAGTACGCGATCGTCGTCGCGGTCACCTTCTTGCTGATGACGTGGCATTCCTCGATCGACCGCCGGCTGCTCTTTCTCGCCGGCGTGACGGTCCTGGGCGGTCTGTTCGCCTTCGGAGCGCTCATCGAGGGGCGGCGTTGGGCGCCGTACGTGGAGGCCACGCGGCTCGCGGTGGGCGTCGTCGCGATCGTCGTCTGGTTCCGTGGCTGACGATCCCGTTCGAGGCCCGCTGGCACATGGGCTACGGTCGGTGCATGGTCTTTCGTCGGTGGTTCTTGTGCACGGTGCTCGTCGCCGCGTGCTCGGACGACGCGGCGGGGCAGGCTCCGGAGGGCCCGCCGGAGGTGCAGCTCATCGGCCGATTCGACACGTCGACGTCGACCCCGGCGACGGCCTGGCCGGGAGGGAGGATCGTCGTGCGCTTCGAAGGCAAACCGCCGACGATCACGCTCACGCAACGGTCGCTGCCTGGGAGCACGACGTCGAGCTTCTTCAACGTCATCGTGGACGGCACGTTCCGGCGGCGGATCGAGGTGTCCGGACAGCGCGAGCGATTCGACTTCGCGAGCGATTTCGATGGCGGCGTCCACGTGCTCGAGCTCGAGAAGCGAACGGAGGCCAACGTCGGGACCGTCGTCCTCGAAGACGTCTCTTTCCCCGACGGCGGCACGCTGCTCGCGCCGCCGCCGCGCAAGGCGCGACGCATCGAGTTCCTGGCGGACTCGAACATCTCCGGATACGGCGTCGAGGGCGACGCGAGCACGTGCAACCCGAACGGCCGCTCTCCGGAGCACGACAACGTCCGCAAGAGCGCCGCGCACTTCATCGCGACGGCGCTCGATGCGGAGAGCCATCTCATCGCGTACTCGGGGAAGGGGATCGTGAAGAACGAGCCGGGCGACGACGGCGAGAACTTCCCGGCGCTCTATCTCCGTACGCTCCCGGACGATCCCTCGAGCAAGTGGGACTTCGACGCGTGGACGCCGGATGTCGTCGTCATCGCGCTGGGCGGGACGGACATCACGTCGCCGACGCCGCCGGCCGGTTTCCGGGAAGGTTACGAGGAGCTCGTGACGTCGATCCGGAAGCGCCATCCCGATGCGCACGTGTTCATGACCATCTGGTCGCAGATCAAGGACCTCGATCCACCGGGCTTCCGGCAACGCTCGACGTTGAAAGCCGTCCTCGACGACATCAAGGCCGCACACGCGACCGACGCGAAGCTCCACGTCTTCCAATGGAAGGAGGCAGACTATCCGGTGGACGAGACGGGCTGCGCCGAGCACGCGAACGAGGCGCACGGCAAGGAGGCGGCGGACGAGATCGTGCCGGTGATCAAGGCAGCGACAGGCTGGAAATGACGGCGCACCGTCCGCGCTACCCGTACTGCCCTTCCCAGCCGTACCCGATGTCGAAGAGCAAGCGAGACTTGTCACCGAACGAGGTGGCGATCGTGTTGATGTCGTCCCAGACGTCGCCGATCGCCTCGAGGATGTGATAGCCCGCGTTCGCCCTGCAGCGAAAAAGATCCTCGAAGTGCTTCAGGTGTGTCCGCATCTGAAAGACGATGCGCATCGCCTTGACGATCTTCCGCATGCCGAGCTCGGTCAGGGCGATCATGTTCCGTCTCCGATCCCAGACGGCCTTCTCCTGCCTTTCGAGCCACCCCATCTCGACGAGCCGCTTGATCATCTTGCTGACCGTGGATGGGTGAAGCCCCAGCTTCTTCCGGAGCGTCGCCTGGTCCTCCCTGAACCCGTCCGGCCAGCGGCGCCCTACGGGCCGCGCGAGCGAAATCCGAATCGCGTACATCAAGTCGAACCGCGCGGGCGTCATCCCCTTGACGCGCTTCTCGAGGACCGACCTCCCGAATGCGACCCCGCTCAGGTGCGCTCTTTTCAGCTCGAACGTGATGGCGTGCATGCCCGCCCCGCAGCATGCGGCGTGCCGCCATACCCACCCCCGACGGCCCCAAAACGGGGGTCTCGAGATCTTTGGCAAGCCAAGGATCTCGAGACCCCCATTTTTGGGGCACCGCCCCGTGGCCATACGTGGCCCCATGGCCCGGCCAGATTTCGGATGGCCCGCGCCGGGGCTTCGAGACAGGTGCGTGGTGCGGAGGGGTTACGTGCGGGCTGCGCGGAGGGTGGCGGCGCGGACTTGCTCGCGCATCGCTTCGAGGGAAGGGGCGCGCATGCGGCCGTCGTGGCCCGGGAGGACCCAGCAGAAGTCGTGGGAGAGGAGGGTCTTCAGAGAGCGCTTTTGTGCCTCCCACGAGTACCAGCAGACCGAGCGAGAGGCGTAGAGGCGTTCGCCGTCGTCGGTTGCGAACAGATGGTCGCCGGTGAAGAGCGCGAGGTCGCGGTAGAGGAGCGCGGCGCTTCCTTTCGTGTGCCCAGGGACTGGGAGGACGAGAAGATCGTGCGCCAGCCGCACGGGGGCTTCGCCCTCGATCTTGATCTCGACGTCTTCCGTGTCGGGTGTGATGTCGGCGGCGTGCATCACGCGCTCGCAGCCGAAGCGGCGCGCGATCTTCGCGTGGTCACCCACGTCGTCGCGATGGGTCAGGAACATCCAACGGACGCCGCCCAGCGCCTCGATGCGATCGAGCAGCTTCGGCACCGCTCGCGGCGAGTCGACCAGCACGTTCCCTTCGGGGCGTACGATCAGATAGCTCTGCGCGCCGAACGAGCTCTCCGAAGCGAAGCCGCAGAAGTACACGTCGTCGCCGAGCGGCTCCGGGAAGGCGGCGATGGCGTCGTCGACGGGGAGCTTCGACCGCGATCCGATGGCGCTCGTCGGACACGAGACCAGCGCCATCTTCGCCCGCAGCACCTGGTTGGGCTTGGACGGCTGGAGGACTACGAACGAAGCGCCGGCACGCGTCGAACGCGCGAACGTCTGGGGTGCGACGTTGCGGCAGACCGCGCAGTCGATGCACGACGAATCGACGTAGAACTCGCCCTCGGCATTGTCGGGGAGGCGGTCCGCGAGTCGCGCCATCGACTCGATCTTGGCATCCCCGGAAGCGCCCGGCGAACACAAGAGTGCACTCGCCCGCGCGCGAGCGCGGATGGCGCACCGAGCGACGGGGCGCACCGAGCGACACGCGCCCCGTGGAGCCGACGGGGCGTAGGCTCGGCCGGGCAGCGGCCTGCTCGCGCTGGCTTGCAGGCCGCGCCCTTCCAGGGCCCTCGGCCTTCTAGGGCCTTCAGGCCGTGGCCTTCTTCAGCTCGTTGACCAGCTCGGGGACGGCGACGAAGAGGTCCGCCACGAGGCCGTAGTCCGCGACCTGGAAGATCGGAGCGTCGGGATCCTTGTTGATCGCCACGATCGTCTTCGAGCCCTTCATTCCGGCGAGGTGCTGGATCGCGCCGGAGATGCCGATCGCGAAGTAGAGCTGCGGGGCGACGACACGCCCGGTCTGGCCGACCTGGAGCTCTGCCGGGGCGTAGCCCGCGTCGCACGCCGCTCGGCTCGCGCCGACCGCGGCGCCGAGGAGGTTCGCGAGCGGATCGAGCACCTCGGAGAACTTCTCCTTCAGGGCGCGGCCGCCGGAGACGATGACGCGGGCCTCGCCGAGGTCCGGGCGCTCGCTCTTCGCCGCCTCGATGCCGAGGAACTCGACGTTCTCGGCCGCGGGATCCTTCGCCGCGAGCGCGACGTCCTCGATCGGCGAGGCGCCGCCCGACGGCTCGGCCGCGGCAAACTCGCTCTGACGGGCGCTCACGACCTGGACGGGCGTGTTGAGCGAGCACGTCCCGTACGCGTTGCCGGCGAAGACCGGGCGGCGATAGACGAGCTTGCCGCCGTCGACCTTCACCCCGCTGATGTCCGGGGCGTAGCCCGCGCCGAGCTTCGCCGCGACGCGCGGGGCGATGTCTTTTCCGAAGGAGCTCGCGGTGACCGCGACGACGTCGAAGTTGCCGCTCTTCGCGACCTCCGCAATCGTCGGAGCGAAGCGCTCCGCGATCGGGTGCGCGAGGTACGCGTCGTCGCAGACGAGGACCTTCTGCGCTCCGAAGCCCGTCACCTCGGCCGCGGCCGCCTTCGCGCCCTGGCCCATGACGAGGATGGAGAAGGTGCCGCCAGCCTGACGAGCGAACGTGATGGCCGAGTGCGTCGACTTGCGCACCTTGCCGTCGAGCAGCTCGGCGATGACGAGAACGTTGGGCATCTCGTTGTCTCCTTCTTCCTGATCCAGCGCCTCAGAGGACCTTGGCCTCGTTCTTCAGCCTCTCGACGAGCTCTTGGACGTTCTTGACCTTGATGCCGGCCTTGCGCGCAGGCGGCAGCTCGAACCCGTGATAGGTGATCTTGAGGGCGGTGTCGCTGACGAGATCCGAGAGCTTCATCTCGGCCAGCGGCTTCTTCTTCGCGGCCATGATCGCCATGAGCGCCGCGAAGCGCACGCCTTCCGGATACTTGTGGTCGGGGGAGTGCTTCGACTGCACGCTCGTCGGCGCGACGATGCGGAGATCCACGCTGACGACCGCAGGGAGCTTGACCCGGAGCTTGATCGTTCCGCCGTCGACCTCGCGGCCCACGACGAGCGCCTTGTCGTCCTCGCTCTTGATCGAGCCCGCGAAGGTCGCCTGCGGCCAGCCGAGGTACTCGGCGAGGAGCTGGCCGACCTGGTTCGAGTCACCGTCCACGGCCTGCTTGCCGAGGAGCACGAGGTCGGGCTTCTCCTTCTCCACGAGCGCCTTGAGCGCCCGCGCGACGATGTCACCGTCGAGCTGCTCGTCCGTCGCGTCGACGCGGATCGCGCGATCGGCGCCGGTCGCGAGCGCGCCGCGCAGCGTCGTCTCGGCCTCCTTCGGGCCGAAGGTCACGACGACGACCTCACCGAGGCGGGCCTTCGGGTTCGCTCCGTTCTCCGTCAGGCGAAGCGCCGTCTCGACGGCGTACTCGTCGAACGGATTCGGCTTCCACTCGAGACCCGTCGTCTCGAGCTTGCCGGCGTTGACCTTCACCTTGTTCGCGTTGTCGGGATCCGCGACGCGCTTGAGCGGGACCAGGATCTTCATGAGCCCTCGAAGTTTTGGGCGGCTGCCGCGCCGAGTGAATGGCGATTCAGTGAGCGCGGTTTTAGGGGGGGCGCGGCCGGGTGTCAACCCAGCCTCGCCGTGCGCTCGAGGCGCGCGCGGGAGCCGCCCCACGTGGAGCGGACCTCCCCAAACGCGCGTGATACAAGGAGAACCATGCCCTTGACGTGCGACTTCCTGGTGATCGGAAGCGGAATTGCCGGGCTCTCGTTCGCCCTCGAGGCCGCCGATCACGGAGAGGTCCTCATCGTCACCAAGCGCTCCCGCGACGAGTCGAACACGAAGTACGCGCAAGGTGGGATCGCCGCCGTCCTCGACGAGAAGGACTCCTTCGAGGCCCACGCTCGGGACACGATGATCGCCGGGGCCGGTCTCAACCACCCGCGGGCGGTCGAGCTGACGGTCAAAGACGCCCCGGCGCGGATCGCGATGCTACGCGAGGTGGGGGCGAAGTTCGATCTCGCCTCCGCCGGCGTGCACGCCGACGAGTCGAGCCCGAACCTGTCCGCTCCGCGCCTCACCGCTCAGGATCTGGACCTGCACCTCGAAGGCGGGCACAGCGCGCGGCGCATCGTCCACGCCGGCGACATGACGGGCAGGGAGGTGCAGCGGGCCCTCCTCGAGGCCGTCGCGTCGAAGAAGAACGTCCGCATCCTCGAGAACCACATGGCCGTCGACCTCATCACGCTCGCCAAGTACGGCGGGCCCGAGGTGTGCGTCGGCGCTTACGTGCTCGACGTCGATCACGACGGGCTCGGGCAGGGCAAGGTCATCACGATCCTCGCGCGCGCGACCATCCTCGCGACCGGCGGGGCAGGGAAGGTCTACCTCTACACGACCAACCCCGACGTCGCGACCGGCGACGGCATCGCGATGGCCTTCCGGGCAGGCGCCGAGGTCGCGAACATGGAGTTCTACCAGTTCCACCCGACGTGCCTCTATCACCCGCAGGCGAAGGACTTTCTCATCTCCGAGGCGCTGCGAGGCGAGGGCGCGATCCTGCGGCGCCTCGACGGCACGCCCTTCATGAAGGAGTACGACCCGCGCGCGGAGCTCGCCCCGCGTGACATCGTCGCGCGCGCGATCGATCACGAGATGAAGCGGAGCGGTGCCGAGCACGTCCTGCTCGACATCACGCACAAGGACCCGACGTTCATCAAAGAGCACTTCCCCGGCATCTACGCGCAGTGCATGCGCTTCGGCATCGACATCACGCGCGAGCCGATCCCCGTCGTCCCCGCCGCGCACTACCTCTGCGGCGGCATCACCACCGACCTCGACGGGCGAACGACGATCCCCGGGCTCTGGGCGATCGGCGAGTGCGCGCACACCGGGCTCCACGGCGCGAACCGTCTCGCGTCGAACTCGCTGCTCGAGGGGATGGTCTTCGCCCACCGCGCAGCCAGGGCGCTCGCCGACATCGACCGGTCGAAGCCCTGGCCCAACGTGCCCGAGTGGGACGTCGGTGAGGCCGTCCCGAGCGACGAGGCCGTCGTCATCACGCAGAACTGGGACGAGCTCCGGCGGCTCATGTGGAACTACGTCGGCATCGTCCGGTCGGACAAGCGCCTCCGCCGCGCGGCGCGGCGCATCGCGCTGCTCCAGGAGGAGATCGCCGAGTACTACTGGAAGTACTTCGTGACCCGCGACTTGCTCGAGCTCCGCAACATCGCCACCGTCGCTCAGCTCATCGTCGAGTGCGCCTCCGCGCGCCGCGAGAGCCGGGGGCTCCACTTCAACATCGACTACCCCGAGACGGATCCGAAGATGGCGCGCGACATGGTCATCAAGCGCGGCGTGCCTGCGCACCTCGCACATGCCGTGTGATGGCGCGGAGCTCCAAGGTGCAGCGTGGATAGCTTCCCGCCGTCGCCCGAAGAGCGGAGGGACCGACCGCTGACGTTCGGCGCGGCGGCGATTTGGACGCTGCTCGCCCTCTTCTCGTACGTGTTCTTCGTCGGGCTGACGGAGTCCGCGCGCGAAGGAGCCCTCTTCGACCTCGTCTCCCGCACCGGATGCCTGGCGCTCGCGTATTCGCTCGTGTTCTTCGGCATCCTGCGCATGCACGAGCCGGAGGCGTCGATCCGCCGCGTGCTCGCGCTGCGGGCGCCGCCGGTCCTCGCCGTCTTCTTGGCGATCGCCGTCGGCGCGGCGCTCGCGCTGCCGTCGTCGATGCTCGAGCACGCGATGGAGGCGCAGTTCCCCCGACGCGAGGAGGACCAGCAGGCGCTCGAGCGCCTGCTCGCCGTGACGACGACGGGCAAGCGTGTCGCGCTGGTGGTCACCGTCGTCGTCCTCCAGCCGGTGCTCGACGAGCTCTTCTTCCGTGGCGCCCTCTTCACCCCGCTCCGCCGGACACGACGGGCCGAGATGGTCGTGGTGGCGACCGCCGCCTTCGAGACGCTGGGATCGCTGAGCCCCCGCGACATGATCTCGCTCTTCGCCGCCTCGCTCGTGTTCGCGTGGATGCGAAGCGCGACCGCGAGCGTGCTGCCGTCGATGTTCGCGCGCATCGCGTTCTTCGGCGTCACCAACGTCCCGATCGCGCTCGGCCACGGGGAGCCGCGTCCGACGAAGACGTGGCTCGCCGCGAGCGCCATCGTGGCCGTGCTCGGCCTCTTCGGCCTAGGCGTCCTCAGCCGGCGTCATGGAGGGCTCCTCCATGCGCGGCTGGAAGACGGGAAGGGGTGATTTGGGGCTCCAGGCTCCAGGCTCCGGGCTCCAGAGAAGCTACTCGCCGGCAGCAGCCGCTGGCGACAGCGCGTCGTCGTCTTCTTCGGCGTCCGGATCCCCGAGCGCCCAGCCGCGGAGCATCGTCGCGAGGATGCCCGGGAACACGATCAGCGTGAGCGCGGTGCTGAAGAAGATGCCGATGATGACCACCGTCGCGAGGGGCCGCTGGACCTCGGAGCCCGCGCTCGTCGACAGCGCCATCGGAAGGAAGCCGAGCCCGGCGACGGCCGCGGTCGTCAGGACGGCGCGGATCGAGCCTGCGCAGCCCTTCGCCACCGCGGCCTCCAGCTCGAGGCCCTCCTGCATCGCGCGACGGGTCGCCGTCGCGATCACGACGCCGTTGAGGACGGAGACGCCGCCGAGCGCGATGAAGCCGACCGCGGCCGGAAGGCTGAACGGCATGCCGCGCGCGAGCAGGCCGAGCATGCCTCCCGTCGTCGCGAACGGCACGAGGAGGAAGACGGCGAGCGCCGGGCGCAGGCTGCGGAACATCCAGAAGAGCATCCCGAGGATCACCGCGATGACCGCCGGCACGACGAGCGCGAGCCGCGCCGACGCGCGCTCGAAGTTCTCGAACTGCCCGCCCCACTCGATCCGGTAGCCCGACGGCAGGTGCACGTTGCGGGCGACCTTCTCCTTGGCCTCGTCGACCCAGGAGACGAGGTCGCGGCCGCGAAGGTTCACGTCGACGCGGATGAGGCGCTCGCGGTCGAGCCGCTTCACGACGCTGGGACCGTCGCCCTCCTCGAACGAGACCACCTCGCGCATCGGCACGGTCTCGCCGCTCTCGGTCTCCACGAAGAGATTCGCGAGCGCCTCCGCGTTCGGCTCCGACGGCGGGACGAAGACGCGCAGATCGAAGCGTCGCTCGTCTTCGTAGACCTCACCGACGCGGACGCCTTCGCGCGAGGCCGCGAGCACGTCGAAGGCGTGCTTCACCTTGACGCCGTAGCGGGCCATGCGGGCACGGTCGGCGATGGCCGTGATGGTGGGCTGACCGAGGATGCGCTCGATCTTGAGGTCGCCCGTACCGCGGATGTCGCGGACGAGGTCGCCTACGGTGTTCGACAGCTCGACCAGCTTGTCGAGGTCCGTCCCGATGATCTTGATCGAGACGTCGGCGCGCGAGCCCGCGATGAGCTGGTTCGTGAGGTCCTCGATCGGCTGCGATACCGAGACGAACGTCGCCGGCACCTCCGTCTCGATCTTGTCCTTCAGCTTCGCGCTGAGCTCCTCGAAGTCGCTCGCGCTCGTCCACGTCTTCTGCGGCCGGAGCGGGACGAGGATGTCCGTGTTGTTGTTCCCGACCGCGTCGAGGGCCATCTCGGCGCGGCCGCTCTGGCCGAGGGCCTTCACGGCCTCGGGGAACGAGAGCACCACCTTCTCCGTCAAGAGATCGAGGCGGCGTGCCTCCTCGAGCGACACGCTCGGCGCGCGCTGCATCGCGAGGATGCAGTCGCCCTCGAAGATGCGGGGCACGAACTCCGCACCGGAGGCGGCGAAGATCGTGCCCACCCCGACGAGCGCCGCGGCGGCCGCGCCGGCGAGCGGCCACCGGAAGCGCATCACCCACGGGACGACGTGCTCGTAGGCATGCGCGAGGCGCTCGAGCCAGAGCGGACCGTGCGCCTTCGCCGGCGGCACGGCGAGCACGAGCAGGGCAGGGAAGAAGACGACGGAGTAGACGAGCGCGCCGAAGAGAGCGCAGGCCATCGTGATGGCCATCGGCCGGAACATCTTCCCCTCGACGCCCTCGAGCGTGAGGAGCGGGATGTACACGAGCATGATGATCGCGACGGCGAACGCGACCGGCTTGACCACCAGCTTCGCGACGTCGGCGTAGGCACGCGCTCGCGCCTTGCCGACGAGCTGCCGGCCGGCCGTCGCGGCGATGACCGCCTCGAGGACGACGATCGGGCCGTCGACGAGGAAGCCGAAGTCGATCGCGCCGAGGCTCATCAGGTCGCCGGTGACCCCGAACAGGTGCATCCCGAACAGGGCGATCGACATCGACGCGGGGATGCCGACGGCGGTGACGAGCGCGCCGCGGATCGTGCCGAGCATGATCGCGAGCACGAAGGTCACGATCAGAAGGCCCTCGGCGAGGTTGGTCGCGACCGTGGAGAGCGTCCGCTCGACGAAGTCGGCGCGATCGTAGATGACCTCGATGGTCACGCCCGGAGGGAGATCCTTCTCGATCTCCGCCATCCGCGCCTTGACCGCGTAGATGACGTCGCGGCTGTTGGCGCGCGCGAGCATCATGACGAGGCCGGAGACGGCCTCGCGCTCGCCGTTCAGCGTGACGACGCCGTAGCGGAGCGCGGCGCCGATCTCGACGTCGGCCACGTGCTTCACGAGCACGGGCGGCCCGCCCTTCGCGCTGCGGACGACGACGTCGCCGATCTCCTCGGCGCCGTGGACCATGCCCTTGCCGCGGATGGTGAACGACTCGCCGCCGCGCTCGACGTAGCCTCCGCCGACGTTGAGGCTGGCGTTCTGGAGGGCCTCGATGACGTCGTTCAGCGTGAGCCCGCGCGCGCGGAGGCGCGTCGGATCGACCTTCACCTGGTACTGCTTGAGCTCGCCCCCGAACGGGTTCACCTCCACGACGCCGGGCACGCTGCGGAGGCGCGGTCCGATCTCCCAGTCGAGCAGCGTGCGGAGCTGCATCGGGGAGTGGTTCTCGGACTTGACGACGAACTTGTAGATCGTGCCGAGGCCCGTCGACGGCGGCGCCAGCTCGGGGGTCGACGCAGACGGCGGGAGCTCGCCCTCCACTTGGCGGAGGCGCTCGAGCACCATCTGGCGCGCCCACCAGATGTCCGTGCCGTCCTCGAAGACCACCGTGACGGCCGACAGCCCGAAGCGCGACACGCTCCGGAGCTGCGCGCTCTTCGGGATGCCGTTGAGCGCCTTCTCGATGGGGACCGTGACCGTGCGCTCGACTTCGACGGGCGAGAGCCCGCCGCACTTGGTGAGGATGTCGACCTGGATGCTCGAGACGTCGGGCAGCGCGTCGATCGGCAGCTTCCGCGCGGCGACGACGCCGAGCGCGAGCACGAGGACGAGCAGCCCCGCGACGACCTTCCTTGCCCGAATCGAGGCGACGACGAGGGACTCGAGCATGGTGCTTCAGCGGAAGAGCTCGCTCTTCAGTGCGAAGACGCCGGAGCTGGCGACGAGCTGCCCTTCGGCGAGCCCCTCGAGGATCTCGTGCCGTTCGCCGTCCGTCGCGCCGAGGCGCACCGGGACGGCGCGCGCCCGCGTGTCGCCCTCGGCGACGAAGACCGTCGGCTTCCCGTCGATGTAGATGACGGACGTCTGCGGGACGAGCAGCGCCTGGCGCTCCGAGGTGGCGCTCCGGATCGTCGCCTGCACGGACTGCCCGACGCGCAGGTGGTGCTTGGGGAAGTCGACCGTCACGCGCACGGCGGTGCTGCGCGTCGCGGGATCGATGACCTCGCCGACGTGCGCGACACGGCCGGCGATCTTCTGGTCGGGCTGCGCGAGCGGCGTCACCTCGACGTCGTCGCCGACGTGGACGGAGGCGAGGTCGCGCTCGAAGACGGACAGCTCGATCCAGAGGTGATCGAGGTTCGCGACGCGGTAGGCGACGACGTTGCTGTCGACCGACTGCCCCGGAGCGATGTTGCGCTCGACCACGTGGCCCGCGATGGGCGAGCGCAGGACGAACACGCCGAAGGCGGCGTTTCCGCCGAGGGACTGCACGCGCTGCTGCGCGGCCTTGAGCGCGGCGCGCGACGTCGCGAGCTCGGCGCCGGCGATCTCGGCCTCGCGGGCGGTCGTCAGGCCCTTCTCGAGGAGCTCCTGCTCGCGGCGCGCATGGATCTCGGCGGCGCGTTGCGCGGCCTCTGCCTGCGCGATCGTCGCCTGCGCCTCGCCGAGCTCGGCGCTCTCGACCTCCGCGAGGGCCTCGTTCGGCACGACGCGATCTCCCTCGTACTTGAACGTGCGCCGCACGGTCCCGCGGAGCCTCGTACCGATCGCCGCCACGTAGCTCGGGTTGAACGAGACCGTGCCGACGACGCGCACCATCGGCTTGAACGAGACGCGCTCCGCCTTCGTGAAGCGGATCCCGGCGCGATCCCGGAAGGCAGGGGAGAACACGATCGTGTCGCCTTCGAGGTGCGGGACGTCGCGCGCGACCTCGAGGCCCGGGCTGCGCGCCGGGGTTCGGACCTTCACGACGACCCCGGCCGCGACGAGCAGGACGAGCGCGACCGCCCCGACGATCCAAGGGGTCTTCGAGCGCGCCGCGCGTTCCGCGGGAGCTCTGGTGTGCGGGGTCGGGTGCGAAGACGAGGAGGATGACAAGGGCGAAATGAGGCTAGCGCCGCCGGACGCGGGTTTGCTTACGGTGCCGTAAGGTTGGGCGGGGCGGGACCCTTATAGTATTTCGGCGTGCGGCTGCTCCTCGTCGAAGACGATCCGAAGCTCGGCCCGCTGCTCGCGCGGGTGCTGGCGTCGAGCGGCTACGAGGTCCGGCTCGCCGCGAGCGCCGCGCAGGCGCGCCTGGTACGCGGCGACGAAATCGAGCTCGCCGTCGTGGACTGGATGCTCCCCGACGGCGACGGGCTCGAGGTCTGCACCAGCCTGCGGCGCGCCGAGTTCGACGGCCCCATCTTGATGCTCACCGCGCGCGCCGAGACGAAGGATCGCGTCCACGCGCTGGATGCGGGCGTGGACGACTACCTGGCCAAGCCGTTCGACATGGACGAGCTCCTCGCCCGTCTGAGGGCGCTGCTCCGGCGCGGTCCGCGGATCACGCGTTTCGACGTCGGCCCGCTGCACGTGGACATCGGCCGGCGGAACGCGTTCGCCCGCGGGAAGCTCCTCGAGCTCACGGGGCGCGAGTTCGATCTCCTCGCGTATCTCGCCCGGCGCGCCGGAAGCACGGTCCCGAAGCAGGAGCTCCTCGACTCGGTATGGGACGCCGGCGAGATCGTCCCGAACGTCGTGGAGGTCCACATCAGTCGCCTGCGCGACAAGCTGGGTGGCGATGCAGATCTCGTCGAGACCGTCCGCGGGCAAGGCTACCGCCTGCGCCGGGAGGCGGTCCGATGACGTTCCGCGTTCGTACCGCGCTGGTCGTCCTCGTGCTCACGGCCGTCACGATGGGCGGTGCGTTCGCCGTCGTGTGGGATCGCTTCGTCGAGTCGCAGCGACGGCAGCTCGACGAGGCGTTGGTCGAGGTCGCCCGCCGGGAGGCCGCCGAGGCCGAGGCGGGGGACCTCCGCTTCACCGACGCGCCGGGGCCGTCCGCCAACGCCGTCGGACCGCTGCCGAAGTACGGCGTGATCTACACGCTGACGGGTCGTCCGGTGTCGACCACGCCGAACTGGACGGCCGAGACGGCGCCGCCGATGCCGCGGCTCGTGCCGCTCGATCAGGGCTTCGATTTCGAGCAGGACGGTCGGCCGCTCCGCGGGGTGCTCGTCGCGGTCCCGGGATCGACGATGCGCGTCCTCCTCGCCACGTCGAGGGACGACCTCGAGGACGACGCCCGCATCCTCGCGCGCGCGATGACGGTCGCGTTCCTCGTCGGCTGCGCCTGGGCGGGGATCGTCGCGTTCGGCGTCGCGACCCGGCTCACCCGGGAGCACGCGCTCGTCGGGAGCGTCGCCCGGCGCGTCGCGAACGGCGACACCAGCGCTCGGGTCGCGTTCCGGTCCGGCGACCGCGACCTGCGTCAGCTCGCCGACGACCTCAACACCATGATCGAACGGCTCGTCGGCTTGCTCTCGGCGCAGGACCGGTTCATCGCGCATGCGGCCCACGAGCTGCGGACGCCGCTCACGTCGCTCCGCATCGAGCTCGAGCACGCCCTCCGCACCGCCACGGACAGGAGCGACTACGAGAGCGCCATCAAAGGGGCGCTCGATTCGGCGAAGCGCCTGAGCGACCTCGCGGAGGATCTCCTCTCGCTCGCGCGAGCCAAGAGCGCGCCGGCGCACGCGGTCGAGGTGGACCTCGCCGAGCCGCTCGCCGACGCCATCGGCGAGGTCGCGCCGCTCGGGCGGGCGCGGGACGTCTTCATCGAGAAGGACGGAACGTGCGGGCTCGTGCTCGGCGATCGACGCGGCCTCGCGCGACTCTTCCGCAACGTGCTCGAGAACGCGGTCCGGTTCTCTCCGCCCGCGACCCGCGTGCGTGTGAGCATCGCGCGGTCGGAGGACGAAACGGAGGTGAGGATCCACGACGAGGGGCCGGGCGTCGACGAGGACGACGTCGAGCGCATCTTCGAGCCGTTCGCGCGCGGAGGGCGGCGCGGCGACGCGCAGGGGACGGGCCTCGGCCTCACCATCGCCCGCGAGCTCGCGCGCTCCTTCGGCGGCGATCTGCGGGTGTCGCCCGGTCCGGGCGGTCGCTTCTCGATCCGGCTGCGCACGGCCGACCGCGCGCAGGCCGGAGCCGCCTGAAGAGCTCGGGCGCCGTCAGGACGTGTAGAGCGGCTCGATGAGCGCGAAGTGGACGTTGGGCGAGAGGCGGTAGCGCGTCTTGCCGTGCTCGCCGGCGTCACGCACGCGCTCGATCGCCGCCGGATCGCCCAACAGGTCGCGCACGCGGGAGATGAGGACGCGCACGCGATGCTCGGCGTCGGCGGACTCGGGGCCCGGGCCGCCGGCGGCGCGCAGGATCTCCTCGGCGGACAGGCCCTCGCGCGCGCGGCGCAGGAGCTGCACGACGAGCGGCTCGAGGGCGCGCCGGCGCTCGAGCGAGATCTCGCGTCCTTGGACGCGGAGCTGGTGCGTGATCGTGTCGACGATCAGCGTCGCGCCGAGCGTGGCCTGCTCCATCTCGGACGAGCGCACGCGCGTCACGCCGGAGGGCGTCGTGACGTAGATGAGCGTCTCGCCCTCCGGCAAGAGGTCGAACTCGGACGAGTCGTCGGGGCTGAAGCCGATCTGCGACATGCTCGGGAACGAGGCCCGAGAGGGTGGCGGGATGCTCGGGAACGATCCGCGCGGCGGCGGGATGCTCGTCGGCCGCGCCGGCGGCGGGATGCTCGGCGGCGCCACGCCCGTCGCGAGGACGGCGAGGATCTTCTCGGCGTAGCGCACCACGCGGCTGTCGCCGCTCTTGAGCGCCATCTGCCAGAGGTTCGCGCTCACCTGCCTGTCCGGGAACACCCAGCCGTGGCGATCGCCGGAGAGCGCCGCGCGCTCGACGGCGACGCGTGCCGTGTTCTCGTCTCCGAGCGCCATCGCGCAGCGCGCGATGCAGAGGTTGAGCGAGCCGGTGACGAAGGCGTCGGGCAGGCGCTCGGCGTGAGGGAGCGCCGACTCGAGCGCCTCCTTGTGCTCGCCGCATGCCTCGAGCGTGCGCGCGCGCGTGGCCACCAGGTCCTGCTCGTCGATGGCGTCGACCTGGTAGAGCTCGGAGCGCAGCTTCTCCGTCTTCGCGAGCCACTGCTTCGCGACCTGCGCGCGCCCGAGCATGGCGAGCGCGAGCGTGCGGTGGCCGGCGAGCTGGTAGCGGAGCGTCGGCTGGTCGAGGTCGCCGAGCGCAGCGTGCGCGTCGTCGAGGGCCTGCAGCGCCGCGACGGGGCGGTCGGCGGCGATCTCCACGATCGCGAGCACGTCGTAGGCGTCGGCGTGGCGCCAACCCGCGGCGATCTCGCCGGCGATCTGACACGCCGTGATCGCGTTGCTGCGCGCCTCGTCGAATTGGCCGATCGAGCCGAGCGCGATCGCCAGATTGCCGTGCGCGCGCATCCCTGCGAGGCCACGCGCGGCCGAGCGCTGGAGCGCGGCCGAGTAGTGCTTGGCCGCCGTCCGCGGATCGGCGAGGCGCATCGCGAGGTGTCCGAGCGACATCGAGACGGCGACGCGCCATGCGCCGTCCTCGAGGCGCTCGGCGACGTGCTCGGCGAGCCTCAGCGCGGCCTGCGCCTGCTGGATGCGGTTGAGGCGAAGCTCGAGCTGGGCGCTCGTGAGGTGCATGTCGAGCTGCTCGCGCAGGCCCGTGCCGCGCGGGGCGACGGCGAGCGCGCGCGAGGCCTGGCGCAGCTCCGCCTCGGCGTGGTCGGTGCGACCGTCGATCGTGCAGAGGATGGCGCGCTCGATGGCGAGGCGCGCCGTGTCGAGCGGGTTCCACGACGACGGCGAGCTCGGGAGCGACGCCGCGATCTCGCGCGCGCGATCGACGCGTCCCGTCTCGCGGTAGGCGCGGAGCAAGCGGACGGCGAGCGCCGGGTCGAGGCGCACGCGGCCGCCCAGCAGCTGCTCGGTCCACTGGACGATGAATTGCGCCTCGTCCGCCGCCGCGAGCCGATCGAGCAGCTGCGTGACGGCGTGCATCGGGACGCCGTCCATGCCTGGCGGCGACGAGAGTCGGCCGTCCGACAGACCGGGCGGGGGGACGCTCGCGCGCGACGGCGGAGGCACGCTCCCTCGCGCAGAGGGCGGCGGCACGCTCGCCCTGCTCGACGTCGCAGGCGGTGGCTGGCTCCGTCCTTGAGCGGAGGGCGCCACCGGCGGAGCTCCTGACGGAGGAGGAATCGTGGGCAGGAAGGCGCGCCGCGCCATGCGAGGATCATACCCAAAGGCTCCATCGGATGACCAGAGGTTCCAGGCTTCGGGCGGGAGGGGTGCGCGCGACAGCCGAGGTCGCCGGGCTGGGCGGGCTGGGATGCCTCGCGGACCGGATCTGCGTGAAGCGGGGCGCGTCGTCGCGAAGGGTCGCACGCAATCGTGCTAGTGTCCGCCGCCATGCATGCCGCGCCGGATCGCCCGACGGAGACGAAGCCGCCGGTGCTCGGACAAGTCGTCCGCGCTCTCCGGGACGACGGGATCGACGTTTCCTTCCGCGCCGCCCTCGACGTCGGCCCCGCGCTCCATCGCCACATGGTCCGCGCGCGCGTCGTCTCCGCGCGCATGGTCGCGCTTCAGCGTGCGGGCCGCATCGGCTTCCACACGGCGTGCATCGGCGCGGAGGCCGTGATCGTCGGCGCGACGCTCGCGGCGCGCGAGGGAGACTGGATCTTCCCCAGCGCGCGCGACTGGTATGCGGCGCTCGCTCGCGGGTTGCCGCTCGAGACGTACGTGCATCACGCGTTCGGCTCGGCGCGAGATCCCGCGAAAGGGCACGCTGCGCCCGACCACGCGCCCGCGCGCCGCTTCGCCGTCGTCCCGCCGAGCGGCGTGGTCGGTGCACACGTGCCGCAGGCGGTCGGTGCCGCCTGGGCGGCGAAGATCAGGAAGGACCCCACGCGCGTCGTCGCGCTCTTCGGCGACGAGGTCGCGGACACGGGCGACTTCCACAACGCCATGAACTTCTCCGGCGTGTTCAAGGCGCCGGTCGTCTTCGTGTGCCGGGCGCGACCGTCGGCGAACGTCGCCGATCGCGCCGTCGCCTACGGCCTCGCGAGCGCGCGCGTGGACGGTACGGACGCGCTCGCCGTGCTCACGGTCGTGCGGGAGGCGCTCTCGCGTGCGGCCGAAGGGAAGGGCGCGACGCTGATCGAGGCCGTGTGCGCGCCGCTCCCGCGCGCCGCCGAGCTCGACGACGCCGCGCTCGCCGCGGGGGACGTCCTGGATCTCGGCGAGGACGACTGTCTCGTCCGCCTCGAGCGCGCCCTCGTGCGCGATGGACGGATCGAGGCCGGGGCGGCGCAGGGCATCGCCGCCGAGGTCCGCGCCGAGATGGACGCCGCGATCGCGGCGGCCGAGCAGGCCGGACCCCCGAAGCCCGAGACGATCTTCGAAGACGTGTATGCCGGTACCCCGGCCCATCTCGCCGCGCAGCGGCGGAACATCGGAGGCTGAACGTCGTGGCTGAGATGAACCTCGTGAATGCGATCAACGACGCGCTCAAGCTCGAGATGCGGCGCGATCCACGCGTCGTCGTTCTCGGCGAGGACGTCGGGCGCGTCGGAGGCGTCTTCCGCGTCACGCAAGGCCTCTGGGACGAGTTCGGCGACGATCGCGTCGTCGACACGCCCCTCTCGGAGGGCGGCATCCTCGGGACGGCGATCGGCATGGCGCTCTACGGCCTCGTGCCCGTGCCGGAGATCCAGTTCGCGGACTTCATCTACCCCGGCTACGACCAGATCGTCAGCGAGCTCGCGAAGATGCGCTGGCGCTCCGGCGGCGAGTACAGCGCGAAGATGGTCGTCCGCACGCCCGTCGGCGGGGGGATTCGCGGCGGCCTCTACCACTCGCAGTCGCCGGAGTCGCTCTTCATCCACGTCGCCGGCCTGAAGGTCGTCTGCCCGGCGACGCCTTACGACGCGAAGGGGCTGCTCTTGGCCTCCATCCGCGATCCCGATCCGGTGCTCTTCTTCGAGCCGAAGCGCATCTACCGCGCCGCGAAGGGAGAGGTGCCCGAGGGCGACTACACCGTCGAGATCGGCAAGGCGAGGATCGTCCGCGAGGCGACGCGGCGGGAGGGCGCGGTCACGGTGATCGCGTGGGGCGCGATGCTCTACGAGGCGATCGCGGCCGCGGACAAGGCCGCGGAGCAGGGCATCGAGTGCGAGATCATCGATCTTCGCACGCTCTGGCCCGTGGACATCGACACCATCGCGGCCAGCGTCACGAAGACGGGGCGTGTCGTCATCGTGCACGAGGCGCCGAAGACCTGCGGATTCGGCGCCGAGCTCGTCGCGCTCGTCAACGAGCGATGCTTCCTGTCGCTCGAGGCGCCGCCGGTTCGCGTGGCCGGCTTCGACACGCCCTTCCCGTACACGCTGGAGATGGACTATTTGCCTCTCGCTCACCGGATCTTGCCGGCGATCGTAGAGACGGCCCGGTACTAGAGGAGAAGCGAATGGCGCGCTGGGAGTTCAAGCTGCCGGACATCGGCGAGGGCGTCACCGAGGGCGAGATCGTCGCCTGGCACGTCAAAGAGGGCGACGTCGTCAAGGAAGACGCCCCGATGGTCGAAATCATGACCGACAAGGCGACCGTGATGATCACGTCGCCGCGCGCCGGAAAGATCGTCGAGATCCGCGGCGCCGTCGGCTCGGTCGTCGCTGTGCACAGCGTGCTCGTCGTCTTCGAGGTCGGCGAGGAGGCGGAGACCTCGGCGGCTCCGGCGCAAGCGCCGTCTGCGAGCAAGCACGCGAACGGAAACGGCGCGCCCGCCCCGACCAAGAGCGAGCCGGCGGCGACGGCCGTCGGCGACATCAAGGAGACGCTGCCCGGCCTCGGCGCGAGCATGCGGAGCTCGGTGTCGAGCGGCGGCGGGGCGCTCCAGGGCTACTTCAACGAGAAGCCGCTCGCGACGCCCGCCACGCGGAAGCTCGCGCGTGACATGAACATCGACCTTCGCACCGTGCCGCCGACCGGCCCGCAGGGCAGGGTGACGAAGCGGGACGTCGAGGCGTTCGCGAAGGCTCCGCCGCCCCCGCCGCAGCCCGCCGAGGCACCGCGCGCTCCGGCTGGCGCGCCGGCTCCGACGACGGCCTTCCCGCCCGTGAAGATCCAGCCGCCTGCGGGCGTGCCGGCGGCGCTCGAGGAGCGCGTTCCGTTCGCGGGCATGCGCCGGAAGATCGCTCAGAAGATGTCGCAGTCGAAGAACACGGCTGCGCACTTCACCTTCGTCGAGGAGTGCGACGTCGGCAAGCTCAAGGAGCTCCGCGCTCGCCTCAAGCCGCGTGCGGAGACGCAGGGCGTGAAGCTCACGTACCTGCCGTTCATCGTGAAGGCGGTCGTCGCAGCGCTGAAGAAGCACCCGATCCTCAACAGCGCGCTCGACGAGACGACGAACGAGATCGTCTATCGGAAGTACTACAACATCGGCATCGCGGCCTCGACGGACGCGGGGCTCATGGTGCCGGTGGTCAAGGACGCCGACCGCCGCAGCGTGCTCGAGATCGCGCGCGAGATCGATCGGCTCGCCACCGACGCGAAGGCGGGCAAGTCGAAGGTCGAGGACCTCCAGGGCTCGACGTTCACGATCACCTCGCTCGGCGCGGAGGGTGGCCTGTTCGCGACGCCGATCATCAACTTCCCCGAGGTCGGCATCCTCGGCGTCCACCAGATCAAGCAGAAGCCCGTCGTGCGCGACGGCCAGATCGTGATCGGCGACGTCATGCTGCTGTCGCTGTCGTTCGATCATCGCATCGTCGACGGCCACGTCGGCGCGGCGTTCGCGTACGAGATCATCCGCTTCCTCGAGGATCCGGACGCGCTGTTCCTCGAGATGGTGTGAAACGAGAGGGGCTCCGGGCTCCAGGCTCCAGGCTCCAGAGGGGGGGACAGGGTCGGAGCGGGACCTGATACACTCCTCCCATGAAGAGGGGCCTCCGGCGATGCCTCGGATTGGGCATGACCGCGGCCGCTCTCGCGCTCGCGATGCCGGCGGGCGCGGCGGAGCCCAAGCCGCCGCCGGAGCGGATCAAGGCGGCGGCCGAGGAGTTCGACCGGGGGAGGCGGGCGTACCTCGCCAAGGACTACGAGCAGGCGGCGGCGCACTTCGAGAACGCCTTCCGCGACGCGCCGAGCAAGGAGACGCTCCGCCTCGCGATCCGCGCGCGGCGCGACGCGAAGCAGCCGGCGCGCGCCGCGACGCTCGCCGCCGTGGCGCTCGAGATGTACGGGAACGATGCGGCGACGGCGCAGCTCGCGAAGGACACGCTCGCCGAGACGTCGAAGCAGGTCGCGGAGCTCATCGTCGAGTGCACGGCTCCCTGCACGATCGCCGCCGACGGGCGCGTCGTCTCCGAGTCCGACGCCGAGAGACATCGCATCTTCCTCGACCCGGGAGAGCACGAGCTCGGCGTGAGCTTCCAGCAAGGAGGCTCGGTCTCGCAGCACGTCGACGCCAAGAAGGGCACGTCGACGACGCTCTCCTTCGAGCCCCCGCCGCCGGCGCCGGTCGAATCGCCGCCTGCGACCGAGACGCCGCCGGAGGCTCCGCCGCCGGAGGCGACGCGAACGAGCGACAAACCTCTCGGACCCGCCGTCTTCTTCGTCGCCGCGGGCATCACCGTCGCCGCGGGGGCGGCGACGGTCGTCTCCGGGATCGCCGCCATCAACGATCCAGGAACCGATGCGGTTCGTCGCGAGTGCGTCGGGCAGGGCGAGTCGTGTCCGCTCTACCAGCGCGGCCAGGACGCCGAGACGCGCACGAACGTTCTGCTCGGCGCGACCATCGGCGCCGCGGTGGTGACCGGGATCATCGGCTTGTTCTTCACCGATTGGTCGAGCTCGGGCAGCCGGCCGTCTCCGAGCGTGAGGGTCGGAGCCCTCGGCATCGAGGGGCGCTTCTAGAACGGTCGGAACGGCGGTGCGCCGCAACCTCGGACGAGGAGCGCGCCGGACCCGCTTTCTCCGGCTTTCTCGCGGCCGTTTGGGAACGGTGCTTAAATGAGCGAGGGGATGGCGAAGCTCCTCGCACAGGACGGTGAAGGCGAGCGCGTGGGCCGCTTCGAGCTCGTCGCGGAGCTCGCGAGCGGCGGCATGGCGACCGTCTATCTCGCGCGCCTGTTGGGCGTCGCCGGCTTCCAGCGCCTCGTCGCCATCAAGCGGCTGCATCCGCACCTCGCGAAGGAGCCCGAGTTCATCCAGATGTTCCTCGACGAGGCCCGTCTCGCGGCGCGCATCCACCACCCGAACGTCGTCCCGATCCAAGAGGTGGGGCAGAGCGAAGAGGGCTACTACCTCGTGATGGACTACGTCGAGGGAGAGACGTTCGCTCGTCTCCTCTCGCGCGCCGCGCAGACGAAGACGCAGATCCCTTGGGGCGTCACCATCCGCATCCTGCTCGACACGCTCGCCGGCCTGCACGCCGCGCACGAGCTCACCGACGATCTCGGGCAGCCGCTCGCGCTCGTGCATCGAGACGTGTCGCCGCAGAACATCCTCATCGGGGCCGACGGCATCGCGCGCATCACCGACTTCGGCGTCGCGCGCGCGGCCTCGCGTCTCTCGACGACGCGCTCGGGGCAGCTCAAGGGCAAGCTCGCGTACATGGCGCCGGAGCAGGCGCGCGGCGAAGAGCTCGATCGCCGCGCCGACATCTTCTCCTGCGGCATCGTGCTCTGGGAGGCGCTCGCGCTGAGGCGCCTGTTCAAAGCGAACGGTGAGGCCGCCACCCTCAATCTGGTCCTCCACGAGCCGATCACGCCTCCGAGCAAGTACCAGAGCGACATCCCCCCGGCCCTCGAGGCCGTGTGCATGAAGGCGCTCGAGCGCGACGTGGACAAGCGCTGGGCCACCGCCGCGGAGTTCGCCGACGAGCTCGAGCGGGTCGGTCGCTCGCTCTCGTGCGTCGGCTCGGTGCGCGACGTCGCCGCGTGCGTCGAGTCGGTGTTCGGTGCCGATCTCACGCAGCAGCGCGAGGCCGTGCGCGCATGGCTCGCGCGGAGCGAGCCGAGCAGGTCGCGGCGCGTCCCGCAGCCGAGCGATTCGGCGAAGACGCGCGTGGAAGGGAAGTCGGAGCCTTCGAAGCCGCGGCTCGTCGAGCCGGCGCCGTCGAGCGGTCCGCTTCCGGCGCCGATGCCGACGACGGCGACCGGCGAGAACCTCGTCGTCGCCGCGCCCCCCATGGTCGCCATCTCGGGCTCGCAGCCGCCCGAGAACGTCTCGAGCGTCTCCTCGGCCGTGCTCCACGTCCCGGCCTACGACGCGGCGGCAGCCGGCGGCGCCTCTTCCCGTGCGCGCACGGGGCTGCGGATGGCCGCGGCGGTCCTCGTCACCGGCACCATCATCGGCGTGGCGGCGTGGGGAGCCGCGACGCGGCTCGACGCGCGGCGTGCGCCTGCTGCAGGGGGAGCGGAGGGAGCGGCGGTGCCGTCTGCGGGCGCGGTGCCGTCTGCGGGTGAGGCCGCCGGTGCGCAGGCTACGGCCGAGGCGCCTTCGAGCACGGCTGCGCCCGAGCCCGGGCCCAGCGCGTCCGTCGCGAGCACGAGCGCGAGCGCGAGCGCGAGCCCGACCGGTGCGGGGCGCGCCAAGGCGACGCGGAAGTCGACCACGACGAAGCCGGCGACCACGCCGGCTCTCCCCGAGGATCTCTCGAAGAACCCGTATCGGTGAGGCGACGCTTGGACGAGAGGGCGCGCAGCCACGGGAGCATGGGGCGCCGGACGGCGGGTCGGATCGTGGCGGCTGGGTTGCTCACGCTCGTCGGCGTGGCGTGCGGCGCGAGGCAAGGGGAGGTCGAGCCGCGATGGATCGCCGTCCACAACACGCTCGCGGCGATGGGGCTCGCGCAGGTCGGACCGATCCACCGGGGCTCGCTCGCCGAAGGGCGCGACATGCGCATCGCGCTCGATCTGCCGGCGCGGTGCACGACGGTGGTCGCCATCGGCGGCCAAGGCGTGAGCGATCTCGACGTCCGCGTGCTCGACCCCGACGACGAGCTCGTCGGCGCGGACGACACGAAGGACGCGCACGCCGCCGTGCGCGTCTGCCCCGAGAAGGCGGGCCGCTACACGCTCCTCGTTCGGATGGCCCGGGGCGCGGGCGACTTCGTCGCCGGCACGTGGGCGGGCGAGCCCGTCCACGACGAGGCGAGGCCTGCGACCGCGAGCACGAGCCCTTCCGCCGGCGCAGGGACATGCGACGATCCCATCATCCTCACGGCCGGCTCGACGATGGGAAGCACCCGTCGCGGCGAGGCCGAGCACTCCGGCTCCTGCGGAAGCGCGGAGTCGAAGGAGATCGTGCATCGGCTCGACCTCTCCCGGCGCCAGCGGGTCACCATCGAGGTCGACCCGACGTTCGACTCGGTGCTCTACGTGCGCAAGGACGCCTGCGACGACGCCGATGCCGAGGTCGCGTGCAACGACGACATCGCGAGCTCCGGCCGGAAGACGAGCGCATCACGCGGCTCGCGCATCGACGAGGTGCTCGACCCCGGGACGTATTGGGTCTTCGTCGACGGTTACCAGAGCGAGGTCGGTAGCTACCGCATGAACGTCCAGCTCGCGGACGCGCCGACGCTCGCCGAGGCATGTCAGCAGGCTCGACCGCTGGTCCAGAGGGCGACCGGGACCATCACGGGCGGGTTCGATCACGCGAGCGGCTCGTGCGACCAGCGCAAGGGTCCCGACGCCATCCATCGGCTCGAGGTCCCGCAGCGCGCGCGCGTCCGTGTCGTCCTCTACTCGGACGAGTTCGAGCCGGTCCTCCACGTCCGCCGTACGTGTCTCGACGACCGGAGCGAGGTCGGCTGCAGCGACAGCGGAATGAAGGCCGAGGAGGCGAGTTTCGTCGGCGTCCTCGACAAGGGCGTCTACACGGTCTTCGCGGACTCCCAGGACAGGGCGGCGCGCGGTCAGTACACGCTGGAGGCCGACCTCGCGACGGAGCAGGGCGCGGGCATCGGCGGCGATGCGTGTGGCGACGCCGTGCCCATCGCTCCGGGGAACCGGACGATCGAGGGAGACACCTTCCAGGCGCGGGACGACATCGCCGGCAGCTGCAGCGGCAACGGCGCCGCCGACGCCGTCTATCGCTTCGAGCTCACCACGCGGTCGCGTGTCACGGCGAGGTTCGTCGCCGAGGAGGGAGACCACGTCTTCGTGCTCCGAAGGAGCTGTACGGATCGGTCGAGCGAGATCGCGTGCGGGAGCAGCATCGACGAGGTCCTCGAGCCGGGCGTCTACTGGCTGGCCGTCGACGGGACGGCGAAGGCGCCTTTCGGCCGATACGCGTTCCAGCTCAAGGCGAGGGACCAGTCGCTCCAAGAGAGCGCCTGTCGCGCGCCGCCGCCGCTCGTCCTCGGACGCACGGTGACCGGCACGACCGCCGGGGCGTCCGATCATTTCGCGACGTCCTGCGCGGGACGTGAGGACGGTCAGGCGAGCGGCGACCGCGTCTACAAGCTGACGATCGCGAAACGCACCCGCGTGCAGCTCTTGCTCTCGACCCCCGGCCACGACGGCGTCCTCGCGATCCGCCGAACCTGCGTGGATCCCCCGCACCTGAAATCGCTCCGCTCGGTGGAGGTCGCCTGCAACAACGACGGCCCGGACAACCGCCACTCGAAGCTCGACGTCACGCTGGACCCCGGGACGTACTTCGTCGTCGTCGACGGTCACCTCGCGAAGAACGAGGGGCCGTTCACGCTGGAGGCGAGGGCGGTGAAGTAAGTAGTCCGTCCTCAGTCCTCAGTCCTCAGTCCTCAGCGATTCGAACCTGTCGGCTCATCGGCAGGATGCGGTCTTGGCTCGGCGGACGACCGGAGACTCCAGGCTCCAGTCCTCCATCTGCGTGTCGCCGTGGCGTCGCCCGTTGCCGGTCTCGCACATCGGGGCGCCTGATGGATGAAGGCCGAGCCCGGTACGTCTCCGTCGAGGCTCGGAGAGAGGGCTCAATCGAGGCCCGAGGGCCGAAGCGTGAGGGGGGCAGGCAGCCGCCACGACCTGCCGAGGACTGAGGACTGAGGACTGGCTTCCAGGGGACTGAGACCTGTCGACGATGTAGGACACCCCGCGAGCACGATCCGAGGAAAGCCACGAACCCGCCATTTTCTGTAGAGTGGACGTCAGTCCCCACGGGCACCGACGATGAACGAGACGCGCAGCGCCATCCTTCGGGCCGAGATCCTCCGCGGGGAGGAGAGCGAGGTCACGTGCGCGCTCGAGATGACCGATAGGTCGGTTTTCATCGTCACGGACGGCCTTCCGCCGATCGGTGAGGTGGTCAATCTCCGCCTCTCGTTCCCGCGGACCGTTCGGCCGCTGCTCGTGAGCGGGCGCGTCACGCAGGTGCGCCTCTCGACCGGTCCGGGCAGCCCGACCGGCTTCGTCGCCGAGTTCGACGTCGAGAGCGACGATGCGAAGAACCGGGTGGCCGAGGTGGCCCGTCGGCTCCAGCCGAGGCGCGCGGCGCCCGGCACGGGTCGGTCGCTCGCCGTGCTGCTCGTCGAGGACAACCAGCTCATCCGCGACATGTTCGCGTACGCGGTGGAGCGCTACTTCGGGCAGCGCGGGGGACGCGTGAGGCTCGTCCTGGCTCCGAGCGTCGCCGCTGCGCTCGCGGCGCTCGAGGACAGAGGGTCGATCGACGTCGTCGTCGCCGATCACTTCCTGCCCGATGACACCGGGGCGTCGCTCATCAAGAAGCTACGGTCGAGTCCGGTGCATCATCGCGTTCCGATCGTCGCGATGAGCGTGGGGGGGCCGGAAGTGCGTCGCGCGATGCTCCAGGCGGGGGCGGACATCTTCCTCCAGAAGCCGATCGTCCTGAAGGACCTCTTCTGCACCCTCGAGTTCTTGATGGAAGCGCAAGGGAGCGATCGCGGTGCAGCGTAGGATCCTCATCATCGACGACAGCCGGCTCGTCCTCGAGGTGACGCGGACCGCTCTCGAGAAGGAGGGCTACGTCGTCGCCACGGCGATGACGATCGACGAGTTCGAGCGGGAGCGAAGGAGCGCACCGCCCGACCTCATCATCGTCGACGTCCAGATGCCCGAGATCTTCGGCGACGATCTCGCGGCGACGGTCCGCGCCGCCTACGGAGAGAAGGCGCCCTTCTTGCTCTTGTCGAGCCTCGAGCCCGAAGAGCTCGCGCGCCGCGCCGAGGAGGCGGGCGCCTCAGGGTGGGTCACGAAGCGTGACGGCATGGAAGCCCTCCTCCGGAAGGTCAAAGAGCTCCTCGGCTGAGTCGCTCTAGGCGCTCACGAGCCGGGGCTCACCGGGTGAGCGGGGAAGAACGCGTCGGGGCGGATCAGGAGCAGGCGCTCGTCGTTCGCCTCCACCACCTCGAGCGGGTCGTCCGGCGACGTCGGGCAGATGCGCGCCGCCGCCACCCTGGTCACGGGGCCGCCAATCGCGATCGCGTACGACTCGCCGTCGCGCGCGAGGACGATGTGGCTCGCGGCCGTCCCGGTCGCTCCGTTCCGGCGACGGATGCCGAGGACCGTGACCGGGTCGATGCTGCCCTCGGCGCTCACGTCCGTACGCACCGTCCACGTCGTCGGCACGGCGAAGGCGAGGTCGGGGATCGTCGACGGGATCCGATGCACCTCGATCACGCGTCGCGACTGCGGCAGCCGGAACACGATCGTCGTGCCTTTGCCACGACGCGACTCGAGGGAGATGTTGCCTCCGAGGCGCTCGATGCCCGCGCGGACGGCGTCGAGGCCGATGCCACGGCCGGAGATCGTGCTCGCGGACTCACGGACCGAGAAACCAGGCGCGAACACGAGGTCGAGGAGCGTCGCTTCGGGGGCGGCCGCCGCCTCCTCCGGGGAGAGCATGCCGAGCGCCTCCGCGCGGCGGCGGATCGACTCCGTGTCCACGCCGGCGCCATCGTCCTGGACCGTGACGGCGATCATGTCCGCCTCCGGGCGGATCCGCACCGTGACGCTGCCGCGGCGCGGCTTTCCGATCGCGCTCCTGTCGGAGGGAGGCTCGATGCCGTGGTCGACCGCGTTGCGGAGCGTGTGGAGCAGCGCCTGGTGGATGGTGTCGAGCACCTCGACGCCGACCTTGAGATCCGGACCCTCGACGACGACGTCGACCTCCTTGCCGAGCTCGGCGGCGAGGTCCTTCGTCGAGGACGCATGACGCCGCACGAGCGGCATCAGGGCGACGGCGTCGAGCTGGGAGAGCTCGTACGCCATGACGTCGAAGGCGCGACGCAGGCGCGGGCGCTCCTCGGTGACGAGCTCGAGGAAGATCTGGGTGGCGACGTTTCCGAGCCGCTGGCGAACGGCGACCGAGAGCTTGCCCGGCTCGCTCGTCCGCGCGGCTGCGCCGCCGGTCGAGTCGGGCGTCTCCGATTGGCGCGGCCACTCGTTGAGGACCTCGTCGATCTGCTTGAGGAAGCCGTTGATGTCGATCCCGCCCTGCGAGGCGCCGGCGCGCTTGCGCAGGAGCATCCGGATGAACTGGATCGCCATCGTGACGAGGACGTCGACGTCCTCGCTGACGCGGTACCGGCGCCGTTTCGCGGCGACGAGGAGATCCTCCAGCCGCTGGGTGATGAGCACGACGTCGGCGAAGCCCACGAGCCGGGCCTCGCCCTTCAGGGTGTGGACGTCGTGGAACAGCTCGCTCTCGGACTCAGCCGTGCCGATCCGCTGGCTGAGGTTCCCCCACGCGGCCTCGATGCGACCGAGGCGCTCGATGCTCGTCGCCCGAAACTGCGCGACGATGCCGACGGGGAGACCTTCAGGCCCGGGCACGAGGGGGTTTGGTTTCGATGTGGACGAGCTCGATCGCGAAGCACGAGAGAGCCTGCAGGCTTCTGCGCTGCCACGCCTTGGTCTCGTCCGAGTAGAAACGGAGGCGGTACTGCTTCGACGCCTCGAGCTCCTGGATCTGCTCCAGCCAGACGACGAAGGCCTTGAAGCACGAGGAGTTCACGAAGTCGCAGTCGCGAAAATCCACCGCGACCTCGGGGAGCTGCAGGCGGAGCGCCTCGGCATGCGTGCGCTGGAGCATGGCCTCGATCGCGCTCTGAGAGCGCGAGTCGGCGCTGCCGGCGAACTGCAGCGACAGCTGGCCGTCCACGAAGCTCGGGGTGGCACGGAGGTCGTTCGCGTCGATCGTCGGGATGTCGATCATGGGGAGTCCACCGAGAGCATGGAATTGCGGGGTCGGGGTTGGAACCGACCTTGAGCCGTGATGACGAGCGTGTCCCCTTCGATGGAGTAGGAGAGCGACAGGTCACCCTCCGCACGGATACGGCCGAGCCCGAGGCCCGAGCCGCCGTCGGTCCGCTTCGCGGCTCGACGCATGAGCTGGTTGTAGAGCGCCGCCGGGTCCTCGGCGTTCACGACCTCGTCGAGCGCATGGCGGACCTTGACCAACCGGTCGCCCGTCGCGCGGTTCTTGGTCGTGATCGTCACGATGTACTCGCGGTTCTTGCGATGGAGGGAAACGACGAGCTCGCTCCTCCTGTCCGCGGAGTAGTGAACGGCGTTCTCGAGCATCTCGTGGGTCGCCATCGCGAGCTTGTGGCTGGCGTCGGAGTCACCCAAGAGCTCGTCGTAGAACTCGCTCACGAACTTCCGGACGATCGACACCAGCGCGACGCTCGGCGCGAACCGAAGCTCGAAGAGGGCATCGTCGTCGTTTTCGTCGGTCGACGACTTCATCTACGGGGATGTTACTCGGGGCCGCACGGGCTGCAAGCGAGGAGCGCAGGGCTAGGCGGTTTACTCACATTTGACGATTCGCTACCGTGCCGCCCGCGGATGTGGAGGCTCGTCACCGTACGGAGGCCGGCGGCTCCCGGGTGGACATGACGACGGGCTCCTCGTCGTCTTCCACCCCGAAGCGCACGCCGACGAACGTCCCGTCGTCATCCATGGGCGTACCGTCGAGGAAGGCAGCGACCGCCTGCATCACGGCCTCTCCCGCCCGTGCACCGCGCATGTGCGCTTCGTGGATTGCGAGACGGAGACGCTCGTCGCCGAACTGCTCGTTCTGCTTTCGCGCCTCGCTGAAGCCGTCGGTGAACAGGTAGATGCCGTCACCGGCGGAGAGAGAGGCCTCCTGGACCTCGAACTTCATGCCGGTGCGCAGGCCGAGGAACGCGCCTCCGCCCTCGACGAGGCACGCGTCGCCGGACCGGACGAGGCAGAGGGGAGGGTGCGCGGCAGAGGCGAACCGGACGTGTCCGCTCGCGAGATCGAGATCGACGCAGACGGCCGAGAAGAGCATCTCGGAGCTCCGGTAGGTCTGCGCGATCGTGTCGTTGAGCGCCGCGAGCAGCGCGCCGGGATCCGGCGCCGTCGCGCGCACCGCCTCGTAGCCGCTCTTGATGAACATCGTCGTGAGCGACGCACGCACGCCATGACCGGTCGCGTCGGCGACGAAGAGCCGCAGCCGGCCGTGCTCCGCGGACACGGCGTAGAGGTCGCCGCCGACGAGGCCGAGCGGCATGTACACTACCTCGATCGCCGCGCCTGGGACGCGCGGCGGCGTGCCGAGCATCTTCCGCTGGAACTGCCGCGCTTCTTCGAGGTCGCGCTGGATGATGGCGTCGCGCGCCTCGACGTCTCGGAGCAGGCCGACGAGCTCGCGCTCCTGGATCTCGAGGACCGCGAGCTCCTCGGCGCGGAGGCGCGAAATCATGCGTGCGGCGAGCGCGCTCTCCACGTCGAACACGAGCTCGTCGAGCACCTCGTCGAGCAGCTCTCCGTCGAGCGGGCTGCCCGCCACGATCGCGAAACCGATGAGCTGCCCCGGCAGGCCGCGCAGCGCGAGCGCGATGGGGTTCTTCGCGTCCGGCCCGAGGCATGCGATGAGCTCGCCTTCTCGCACGGACGCCTGCTGCTCGAGCACGCGAGCGAAGGGGTCTCCGCGCTCGACGACGGCGGGTAGGGCGACGCCCTCGGGCGCGGCCGAGAGGAGGCGAAAATCGGTGTCGTCCTTCTCGGCGCAGTAGACGGCGAAATGCGTGCACGAGAGCACGTCGAGGGCGACGCGCTGCGCGGCGAGGGCGATCGCCTCGTCTTCTTCGGCGACGCGAAGCGTGCGGCGCAGGCTGCCGAACGCACGGAGACGCTTGAGCCTCGCTCCGAGCTCGTCGACGCGCTCCCGCAGCGTCTCCTCGTCGTCGCGCGAGCCCATCTCAGCGCACGAACTTGCGGAGAACCACCGTCGTTCCTCGATCGGGGCCCGTGTCGATCTCGAAGAAGTCGACCAGGCGGCGCGCGCCGAGGAGTCCCTTGCCCATGCCCGTCTTCGACTTGTAGGCGCCGCTGAGCACGAGCTTCACGTCCGGGATGCCCGGGCCGTTGTCCTTCGCGATGATCTCGATGCCGGCCCGAGGCGTCGACAGGCGGCGGAGGGTGATCATGCCCGTCTGGGCGTAGTGGAAGATGTTGCGGGCGAGCTCGGAGATCGCGGTCGCGACCTTCACCTGGTTGATCTCGCTGAGGCCGAGCTCCCGGCACATGTCCCTCCCCGCGCCGCGGGCGCGGACGATGTCGCCCTCGACCTTGATTTCGATCTCGAGCGACTCAGGGCCCATCGCTGCTTTCTCCGTGGCCGGTCATCGACGTCGCACCCGTCGGAACGGATTCAGCCAAGACCTAGCGAAACCCAAGAACGAAAAGCAAGGACTTCGACTATCTTGGAGGGGCCGGCGGGGGGCGGCAGAGCGACAACCAGGGAGGCGACAGTGAGCTCGAGGCGCAAGATCCTGCTGGTCGACGACAGCCCCATCGTCCGCGCCGTCGTCGTGCACGCGCTCTCGGCGGTCGGCATCGACGCGTCCACGCTCGAAGATCCTCGCGGGCTCGACGAGGCGGTGGCGCGCGACAGGCCGGATCTCCTTCTCGTGGATGCCACGTTCCCGGGGGTGGGCGACGACGACCTCGTCGCGACGCTCAGCCGGCACACGAGCGCGTTGCCCGTGGTCCTCTTCTCGGATCGCACCGAGGCCGAGATGAACGCCCTCGTCGCGCGCACGGGCGCCCGCGGCTTCGTCCCGAAGGACGGGGCGACGCTCGCCGACCGGCTCCAGCCGTACCTCTCCGGCTGAGGCCGGCTC
>ERZ777003.213-NODE-213-length-121849-cov-14.287116_pt1 | contig 121849 bp, 115 predicted proteins | sample MGYA00374956_ERZ777003 | MGnify/ENA primary metagenome ERZ777003 (study PRJEB29302, sample SAMN06268252) | bioreactor metagenome | isolation source: Joint BioEnergy Institute, California, USA | place: USA:Joint BioEnergy Institute, California, USA | collected...
GGTGCAGCGACGCCTGCGGCGCGGCGAGATCGAGCCCCAACGGGCGATCGCTGACTTGGAAGTCGCCAATCAACAGCTACGCCGCGTGGCGTCATTAGTCGCGACGCTCGATTTCGAACTTGCGCTCCTTGTCATGCTGGTGGCCGGGGCACTGTAGCCCGCGGAGGTTCGTGGTTGGTGCAAGGTTGGCGGCGCGTCTCGGTCAGAGTCCGTGATGTACGGGTGGCATGCCGTTTGCGTGGCTCAGCGTGTAATCGTCGTCACGGGGACTCGAGTGTCGGCACGCACGCTGCCCCTGTCACTCGTCCTCGGGTGTTGGCCGAGAGAGGACGACCATGGAAAAATCCCCCGGGATTGGGAGTACCGCGACGACCGACACCGTGGCGGGTTTGCCAGTCGCGGCTACGCTGCCTAGACGCTCGTCACGGTTCCAGCGCGCGCTTCGCATGCACTGGCTGGACGCCGTGCTCGTCGCTCCACTGGTGCTCTACATCCTCTTCTTCATGCTGGTCCCGGTGGGACAGTCCATCTACCTCAGCTTCGTCCGCAGCGGCACCCGAGACTTCACGTTCGCGAATTACGACAACATCGTCAATCGCAGCCAATTCAAGGACGCCTTCACCAACACCATCGGCATCACCCTGATGGGCGTCACGATGGAGATGGTCGTCGGCATGATCATCGCCTTGATGCTGGCGCGCGGCTTCCGCGGTCGCGGCATCTTCCGCTCGATCGTCCTCGTCCCCCTCGGTGTGCCAACACTGGTCGCCGGCGCGGCGATGCTCTACTTCATCGGCTTCAACGGCTACCTCAACGAGATCTTGCTCGATCTCGGCATCATCGACGTGCCGGTCTACTGGCAGCAGAGCGGCTTACGTGGCATGTTCGCCATCGCGCTCGCCGATCTCTGGAAGACAACGCCGCTGGTGGTGCTGATCCTCCTGGCGGGCATTGAGTCAATTCCCGGCGAGGTCTATGAGGCAGCGGAAATCGACGGCGCGGGCGGCTGGCAGCGGTTCTGGCACCACACCCTGCCGCTGCTGATGCCGTCCGTCACGATGGCGCTCATTCTGCGCGCGATCGACGCCTTCCGCATCTTCGATATCGCGATCGTCCTCGCCGGTCAGACGATCCCGGTGATGAGCTCCTTCGTCTACTTCGACTACGCCGCCGGGCGCACGAACACCGCAGCAGCGGCTGCGGTGATTCTCCTCCTGATGATCATGGTCTTCGTGGTTGCCTACCTGCTGCTGGTGGCGCGGCGAACGGAGGATGTGCGATGAGCGCGACGATGGCACAGGCGCCCCAGGTGCAGACAGCGTCGGCGGGAGAGGAGAAGCGCCGGTCGCGGTGGGAGGATGTCGGGTTCTGGATTCTGGCCCTCGTCTTCATCGTCATCTTCCTGCTGCCCATCTATGTTCTGCTGAAGGTCTCGGTCAGCACGCTCGCGCAGGCGACAGCGCCGCGTCCGTCGTACTTGATTCGCGATCCAACCTGGGACAACTGGGACCGGCTGCTCGATTGGGAGATCATCGGCTCTCCCCTGCGGCACAGCCTCACGGTCGCATTCGGCACCGCGATCCTCGCAATTGTCATTGCCGCGCCGGCTGCCTATGTCATCTCTCGATTGCCACGCGGTGTCCGCTATGTCGTCGTGCTCGGGATCCTGTTCACCCGGATGTTTCCCGAGGTGATCATCGCTACGCCGATCGCGAGCAACTTCTTCGAATGGGGGCTAAATGACCGTGATCTCGGGCTGATCCTGGCGCACCTCATCCGCAGCCTGCCGCTGGCGGCCTGGGTGCTGGTGGGAACGTTCGAGGTCATTCCTCGCGATCTCGAGGAGGCGAGCGCGGTGGACGGTAGCGGCCGGGTTGGCACCCTGATCCGAGTCGTGCTGCCGCTCGCGGCGCCAGGGATCGCGGTTGCCGCCATCTTCTCCTGGCTCGACTCGTGGAACGACCTTCTCTACGCCATCTATCTCTTCTTGACCGAGCGGACGCTGCCGTTGATGACCTACTACTACGCCAACCGGGGTACGGTCACCGACGTCGCGACGTTCTCGATCATCCTGACGATCCCGGTCATCTTACTGACGCTCTTCCTCCAACGATGGATCCGGAGCGGTTACCTCAGCGGTGCCGTCAAGGGTTAGGGCGCGACAGCGCCTTCGGCAACGACCCTCCATTGGGAGTGGTCCTGGACGTCGGGCTGGCCCAGCGCCGCCCTGAAGGAAAGGAGTTTCCATGACGCACCATGATCGGGCGCGTCAGCGCGCAATCGCGGATACGTTGATGGGTGAGTATCTCGAAGGGCGCTTGGATCGGCGGCAACTGCTATCGCGGGCTGCTCTTCTCGGCGTCTCGATGCCGGCGTTGACGACGGCATTCTGGGCGCGCAACCCAGGCCGAGCCGCCGCGCAGGAGGCAACGCCGAACGTTCAGCTCGGCAACTACGAGGGCAGGACGCTGCGCATGTCGGTCGCCCTCGCCGAGGACGAGGCTCAGGTCTTCGAAGATGTGGTGATCAATGGCTTCGAGGAGATGACGAGCGGCGAGATCGAGCTGATCAAGATCGAGGCCCCCGATGTCATTCGCACGCTCGAGGCGCAAGTCTCCTCCGGCAACATCGAGCTCGATCTGCTTGCGCAGGACAACAACTCGCTGGCTCCGCTCGTCAATCAGCAGCTCGTCGAGCCGATTGAAGATGCCGAGCAGATCATCCCGCCGGAGACGATCGAGGATCTGCTGCCGGTGCTCCAGTTCGACAACTCCTACTACTTCCTGCCGGCGCGGCCGAACGTCCAGATCACCTATTACAACTCGCGCGTCTTCGACGAGTACGGACTCCAGCCGCCGCGCACGTGGGACGAGCTGATGAGCGTCGCCCAGCAGATCCGGGAGCAGGCCGGGGTCGGCAAGGTTTCGATCCAGGGAGAGCCGCCCGGTCCGGTTGGGGTGACGGTGACCCAGTTCCTCTGGCAGGCGGGCGGGGATCCGCTCCAGATCGACACGGAGGAAGCGGCGACGGCGTTCCAGTTCATGCAGGATCTGAAGCCGTACCTGACGCCGCAGTACCCGACCGCGACATTCGACACGACCAACACCTACCTTCTGAACGAGAGTGTCGTTCTCGCGCAGAACTGGCCGTTCGGCGTGAACGTGATCGTCCAGGAAGGTGGCAAGACGGAAGTCTTGACCTATGAGGGCTGGAGCGGTCCGGCTGGCAATTTCCTGGTGCTGGGCGGCGACGTCTTCGGCATCGTTCGCGGATCGCCGAACAAGGACATGGCGCTCGATTTCGCGCGCTACTTCATGTCGCGCGAGATCCAGGAAACGCTCACCGCGCGCCTCGGCTGGCCAGCGATTCGGAACGACGCCTTCGGCGCCGTCGAAGAGTGGCAGCAGCCTTATTTCGAGACCGTGCTTGCCGCGTTGCAGAACGTGCGGGCGCGGCCGAATGTGACCTACTGGCTGCAGGTCGAGCAGGTGCTGGCTGACGCCTTCAACGATATCGTGACGAACGGAGCCGAGGTGGCTTCGACGCTCCAGCGATATCAGGAGCAAATCACTCAGTTCCAGGCCGAGGCGGGAACGCCGACTGCTGGATAACTCCGAGTCCGGCCCGCGTGAGGGGGGCGTTTCGATGGCGCGGGCCGGAATATGGCACACGGACGGGCACGGGGAATCTCCTCGTGCCCGTCCGTGTGTGTCAGAACCCTCTGATGTGACCGTAGCCCTCGACGGCAGGCGTCGCGGCTCAGTCCGCGACTCGCGGGAAGAGGTCCTGCAGCCGGCGATACAGCTCGCGATAGACCTCGTAGCGGGAGTCGTAGACGGCGGTGGCCTCCCGATTCGGCGTGTTCACGATTCGCTCGGTGAGGAACCTGTCGATCTCCTCCCACCCGGAGAAGAGGCCGCCGGCCATCCCAGCCACGAACGCGACGCCGAGCGAGGAGCCGGGGTGCCCACGGAAGGAGGTCACGGTCTCGCCGATGGCGTCGGCGGCGATCGCGCGCCACAGGCTGCTGCTGACGCCGCCGTTGGTCGCGACGATCCGGCGCGGCGTGTGACCGGCCTCGCGCAACACATCGAGATGGTGGCGGAAGCCGAAGATGACCGCTTCCAGGATCGCCCGGAAGATGTGCTCCGGACCGTGATGCAGATCCAGGCCGAAGATCACCCCGCGGGCGAGCGGATCCATCAGCGGCGTCTTCTCGCCGAGGAAGTAGGGGAGCACGATGACGCCCTCGGAGCCGGGCGGAACCCGCGCAGCGGCCTCATCGAGTGCGCGGAGGGTCTCTTTGTCCACCGGGCGTCCAAGAATGTCGCCGACGAACCACTTCACCAGGGAGCCGCTCGCGGCCATGCAGCCATTGAGCAGGTATTTCTCCGGCACGTCGTGCGCGTCGATGAAGAGTTTCGGGTGTGTCAGCGGCGTCGAGGCGCAATAAAGGATGTCTCCCGCCCCGCCGAACTTGATCAGAGTGTCGCCGTCTTCGCGCAAACCAGCGGCGAGCGCGGAAGCGACGTGGTCCGCGCTGCCGGCGATGAGGGGGATGCCGGCCGGCAGTCCGGTCTGGCTGGCGATGTCCGGATCGAGGGTGCCGACAACGTCCGTCGGGTGATGGACCGGCGGGAAATGGTTCTCGGTCAGTTCGACCTCGGCGAGAAGATCCGGAATCCAATGCTCCTCGCGAAGGTCGAACAGCCCGCTCTCGATTGCCCAATTGATCTCCAGGCTGCAAGTTGCCGGGTGCACGCCGGCGAGGCGAGCGGTGACGTAGTCGTAGGAGCCGAGGAGGGTGCGGGTTCGCGCCCAAACGTCCGGCTCGTTGCGCTGCACCCAAAGCAACCGCGGCGCAATGTGTTGCTGATTGGTGAAGCCACCGGTCAGCGCGTAGAGCCGGTCCTGATCGATGCGCTCGGTCAGCTCCGCCACCTCCGCGACGGCCCGGGCGTCGTTTTGCTGAATCGAAGGGCGCAGCGGCTGGCCGTCCTCGTCCAGCATGACGAGCGCCGGGACCATGCCGCTGACGCCGATCGCGGTGATCTGATCTGGCCGGCAGGCGGGATGCTTGGCGATCTCGGCCAGAACGCCGAGGGCGCCGTTTTCCCAATCGGCCGGATCTTCCTCCGCCCAGCCGGGATGTGGGGAGGAGAGGTCATGCGGGATGGTGTGCTCGGCGAGAAGATGCCCCTCGGCATCGATCAGGATGCCCTTGACGCCGGTCGTCCCGACGTCGATCCCGATGGCTTGTCCAGCCGTCATGATCCGATGACCTCGTCGACGACGCGCATCAGCTCGACCACGCGAGCCTTGTCTACCCGGTTCCAGGTGACGCCATCGACCTTGAGGCTGGAGCCCACGATCGCGCCATCCGCGTACTGCAGGAGCTCGGCGGCGTTGCTGGCGCGGAAGCCGGTGTTGACGAGGATCGGGACACCGGTGTCCTTGATCGCGCTGTGGACCTCAGCGAGGGCCGAGCTATTCGCCGGCTGACCGGTGATCGGGCCGGAGACGCAGACGGCGTCGGGATTCGACGAGAACACGACCGAGCGGGCGACATCCGCGATGGGACGCGGGGCCAGCGGCGCGGCGAACTCGGCGTTGATGTTGAAGAGCAGGCGGACGTTCTCGGCGCCGATTTGGCGGCGATAGCGCGCGGCGTCGCCAGCGGAGCGCACCCACAGACCGAAGTCGCCGGCGAAGGCGCCGGTGAAGATCTCACGGCAGAACGCCGCGCCCGTCGCCGCCGCGACGGCGATCGTTGCGATCGGGTCCCACAGCACGTTGACGCCGAAGGGGACGGAAAGCTCAGAGCGGAGCGACGCGACGACATCGGTGATCGCCGCGACGGAGGCGACGTCGGCATCGAGGCGATACGGCCGGTCGTTCTCATTGCAGAACATGACCGCGTGGATGCCGCCTTCCTGCAACGCCTCGAGGTCGCGCCGCGTCCAGTCGCGGATGGCCTGCATGCCGCCGACCGCGTCGTACATGGGCGTCCCCGGCAGCGCCGGAAGATGGACCATCCCAATGATCGTCTTCGGCTTGCCGGTCAGCTCCGTCAGCCAGCTCTTGCGTTCCCCATTCTGCGCCATCGTGTGCTCAGCTCCTCCTTCGCAGTCGATAACACTCGGTCAGGCAGGATACCACTGGCCGCGAAAAATATCGCCAATTCCACTGATCTCTGACGCTGAGGGAGCCGCTTCAGCGGTGAGGGGGGGCTAACGGTGTGGCCGCGGGGTGCGCAGCGGCATGCCTTTGACCAGCCGCGCCGCGTCTGCGCCGAGCAGGCGAGCGCTCAGGCGGTCAGGCTCCGTCAGCCTCAGCACAGGTCCGGAGAAGCCGTCCCGAAGCACGGCGACGGCGACGCTCCCATCCACGCCCGCGCCAGCACCGACACCGAGCGCCGATTCCGCGGCTGCCCGCGTCGCCAGGTCGTCCGTCGGGCCATCGTCCGCCGCGACTCGCACGGGCACGCCTTCCTCCTCGCAGCCGTGCTCGAATGCCGCGCGCAGCCAATCCGGGGCGAGCGGACTGACCCGGAGGATGATCGCGGGCGCATCGGTAGCGGGCATGTGCTCACCATCTGCTCACCGGGGCCGCATCTCCAGCAACTTCGATCGCGGCGAGCACGAGGCCAGTCGCGACGGCGTTGCGTGGGCCTTCCGAGCCGCGCACATTCGCGGTGCCGAGCACGAGGCCATAGGCGGCGACTTGGGCCGCGAGCATCCCCGGTAGCTCGAAGTCTTGCGCCGAGCCGCCAGTGAGCATGATGACGTCGAGGAAGCGGAGATTGCCGCCGGGCGCCAAGGCCTTCAGGGCGCGTTCGGCATTCGTCCCAAAGACGCGGGCCTTGGCGGAGCGACGGACCGCGACGACGCGCTCGACAGGAGGATTGCCCGGCACCGGGAGCAGTCCTTCCGGCGTGACCAGGACGGTGCGCCCGAAGAGATGCGATGGCAGCGGCGATTGGAGGAACTGCAGCGTGCCGTCCTCGTGCCGGAGCCGGAACAGATCCTCGGCGCGGGCGAGCCGGTTGCGCTTGATCGCCTCCCGCCACTCCTCGTCGGCAATCCCTAGCTCCTCGCCGATGAGCAGGTTGACGAGAGCGCCGCCGCCAGCGAGGTGGATCTGCTCGATCCGGCCGTCTGGCGTCATCCGAGCCGCGTTGGTCGAGCCGGAGCCGAGATCGAGCACGACGACGGGCACGGCGGCTCCTGGAGTCGTCAGGGCGCCTCGGATGCCCGCCTCCGCCTCCGCGCCTCCTGTCTCGACGGGCACGCCAAGCTCGGCGGTCAGCGCCTCCGCGAGCGCGCGTGCTTGGTTGCCACCGGTCTGGACCATCGCGGCGAGCGCGACCGCTCGCTCCGGCGCGACCTCGTGGCTCAGCCCACCGGCGACTGGCTGCGGGACCGTCAGATCGGCGGCGAGCAGGTCGCGTACGGCGATCTCAGCCTCCGGCTGCCCCGTCGCATCGCTGAGCTCTTGCCGCAGCTGGCCGAACATGGCGCCGGTGCTCGTCCCTGGATCGCCCGCGACGTCGAGCAACGCGCCGACGGACGCACGAGCGGCCATGATTGCCGCCGCGCCCGCGCGGACCTCGACGCGCCGCTCTCCCCGCTCTCCCAGCAGCGTCAGCGCCCCGGCCGCGATGCGCCGCTCCTGGCTCTCACCGGCGGGAAGGCGGACGACGACTGCGGAGCGGAGGCCAGTCAGGGCGCGAGCCGCCGGGGCGAGGCGCGCGGTGGTCGCGGGATCGAGTTTGAAAATCGTCGCCAGGCCAAAGGGATTGCAGAGCGTCGAGATCGCGGCGCCGGGCGGGGCGACTTCGACGGCCGCTGGTTGCCCGAGCGGGATCGCCTCGATCGCCGAAACCTCATCCACGATCGGGATGGGAGGACCGGGCAGCCGGTTGGCGATCAGGACGCCGTCGTCCGCTTGGACGATCGCGCCGACGACCTCCACGCCCTCCGATCGCGCGGCCGCGATCGCTGCCGCTGCTCGCTCAAACGGGATCGTGGCCGGAACGACGGCGATGAGCGGTCCCTGACTCCCACCTCGAAGCTGCTCGACGCTGGCTGTAACCCCGACGCCGAGCCCTTCCCCGCCCGGCGTGGAGGGGTTATGTCCCGCCAGCGCGGAGTCGGTCAGCACCGTCTCGGTGATCGTCTGCATCGCCACGCCGGCGACGACCGGCGCCGCCTCGTTGATGCGAATGCGCGTCAGGTTCTCGATTGCGATGCCCGCCCGCTCGCAGGCGAGCTCGAGCGCCTGGCGAACACCGGCGGCGTTTGCAAGCGTCCCCTTGATGCCGGTGGTCGGCACGAGCGAAGAGGCGAGGAAGCGCGGCGCCTGGCCGCGTTCGATCTTGGCCAGCGCGACCTCGGTCGTTTGATTGCCGATGTCAACGCCCGCGACCAGCATCGCCAGTTGTTGAGACCAGCGTGATTTTCCGGAGCCGGGAACGACTCATGCCGGCTTCTCCGGGAGCAGGAGGCCGCGCGCGGCGTAGGCGGCTGCCGCCTCACGGACGAACGCGGCGCAGAGCGGCGCCTGATAGACGGTCTCGAGCTCTTGCGCCAGCGCCTCGAGCTGAGCGGCGGTCGAGCGGCGAGGACGCAGCGCCTCGTACATCGCCAGCAGGCGGTCGTCCGGCACCCGTGTCAGCTCGGCCGCACGGCGGAAGTTCGCGACCAGCGCCGGCCTGCCCGATGCGGCTGCGACCTGGGCTTGGCGCTCCAGTGCCTCTGGCGTGATCCGGAGTTCTTCCGGGGTGATCTCCCCGGCGAGGACCGCGTCGAGCGTGACCTCGGAGAGTGGCCGGCCGGTCGCGGTGCGCACGAGGTCAGGTCGCTTCTCCGATACTGGGTAATCGCGATGCGGATCGAACGGGCGGTCAGCGGCTGCCATGGCGCGCCTCCACGGATGCGAGCGCGGGTTCCTCGCCGGCGCCATCGAGCGCCCCTAGTGTGACAGCGAGGATGACGGGACTCGCGTTGGGCGAGATCTGTTGCGTTTCAACGTGATGGAAGATCGCCGCCTTGGTGTGATAGCGAGACTCGATCCCCTGTCCCTCGTGATCGAGTGGCACCGGCTCCGGGTGGTCGCCCCGAGCGTAGCGCGCGGCGTTCCGGCCAATCGCGCGGTAGTGCGCGGGGGTCATCAGCGGCGCGACCGAGAAGAGCTCGAGATTCGAGAGGGGCGCGAGCGCGCGCTGGTGGATGACGGTCGTCCCCTTTGATTGGATGCCGATGCCGATGCCAGAACCGCTCAGCCGGGCGGCAGTGTGAGCGATGAACGCGACGTCGGACGTGTGACGGACGCGGACGACGCGGACCGGCGCGCCTTCTTCCTCGAGACCTGCCAAGACCTCGCGCAGGACGCGGCCGTGGGAGATGCCAGCGAGTGTGCGGTCCAGCTCGCTCCCGAATGCGGGCCCAACCGCAACGACGACCTCGCCGGGAGCACCGCCGGCGGTGGCCTCACTGACCTCTTCCAATTGCAGCGAGACTGCTGGCCAGCGTAGCGGGATGTCTGGCACGCGAGATGGGTCAACGGCCTGCCGAATCGCGGCAATTTGGTCCCGCCGCTCTCCGGTCACGCGGTAGCCGGTGCCGGGGCCGGCGTAGTCGTTGCGGTCGTTCACCGCGCTCAGCACGTGGAACTCGCGGTCGAGGATGGCGGCGGTCTGCAGATAGTCGCCGCTGAGACGCTGCTTGAGCATTTCCAGGACGCGCTCGGCGATGTCGGTGTAGCCGCGGACCGCAAGGGCGCGGACGACATCGAGGCCGGTCAGGCCCCGCTCTAGAATCGCCGCTGCGGCGCGTGTGAGCACCACGCCCGATTGCGGCGGTGTCTCCCGGCTGCCGTGCGCCCCAACCACGGCTTGGACCGTCTCCTCAGGGATCGGCGGCAGGCCGAGCTCATCGAAGACATCGCGAATGGCGCGAGCCGCGTAATCGCGCGCCGCAAGCAACGCCTCCTCGCTGAAGGGTGTCAGGCCCCCATCGCTCTCGTGATCGCGCTGCAGGACGAGCCAATCGTCGAGGTCGTCAGCATTCCAATTGGAAGGGCCGAACATGTTGTCGTAGCGGGGGATCGCGCCGAAGCCGGAGCAGATGAAATCAGTCCCCGCGAGGAATTGCGGCATCGTCCGGGCCGTGCGCCGGATTTCCGACTCGGAAAAGAGCGTGTCGTTCCCGCTGGCGACTTCCAGGCCCCAGAGCATCGCCAGGACATTCTCGGCGAGTAGCTCCCGCGCTCCGCCTGGTACGGCGCCGGCAATCGCGACGCCGTCAATGCCGCCATTCTGCACGCCTTGCACGCCGGTCCCTCGCGTCATCGCCAGGCAGCGCGCTTCGAGGTAGAGCATCGAGCGCCCTTCGGAGTTCCCCATCAGGCACTCCACGCCAGCGCCGGATGTGAAGCGCAGCTTCAGCCCGCGAGAGGCGTAAGCGGCCGCGAGGAACGCCTTTGACCAGGGAGTGTCGTCGCCATCGAGGAACACCGCTTCGGTCCCGTAGTTGGAGACCGTCTCGGCGTAGGTCGTCAGTCCGCGCAGGCCCAGCTTCAGCTCGGTCGCTTCTTCCACCGAGCACTGCGTCAACGCGCCTCCGACGACCGCTTGGGAGCCGACGAGCAGCGCGAGGGCGACGACGGGCGCGTGGCTCGCGACAGCGACGGTCGTCTCGACTTCGCGGAACCCGGCCAGCGTCGCGGTCGCCGCATCGGCCGCTATGAGCGCCGGCTCGTCCTTTGCGTTGGTGACGTGAGCTTGATTCGACGGCGTCCGCCGCGCGCGGAGTTTCTGCGCGGCCATCATCAGCTCGACAACGTTGAGCTCATTCAGGATCTCGGCGGCTCGCGCCGGCGTGATTCCGGCCGCCAGCCGCCGCAGTTCATCCGCCGGCACCGATGGGTCAACCAGGCGACGGGCGAACTCCACCGGCGGGATCGCCATTGCCTCCTCGGCGACGGTGAGATCGATCGCGTGGTCGGCGATGAAACGGTCGATCAGGTCGAATTCCGAGCGCGCCTTGCCGTCTAGCTCGACAACGCGCCCATTCTCGATTCGCAGTGAGGCGGGCGGATCGTGCGGCGAGCGCATCGCGGCGAAGCCGAGATCGGGCGTCTCGTGGACGAACCCATCGAGGTTGACCGGCCGCTCATCGAGGGAGCGGAACCGGCCGGAGCGGGCAGTTGGCCGTCCTTCTGCCGGCGCGGGCGCGAGCGGGTCCACGAACGATTCTCCTCTCTCGCGGGCGCTATGCCGACTCCCCGTCGGGGCTCGGCACCTCGTAGCGCCCGGATTTGGCTGTCAGTCGGATGCGGTAGATGATCGTCTCCGGCGGCAGCTCCGGGCGCGTCCGCGGGTCGGGATAGATGATCGCCATTGCCCGCTCGCGCTCGGCCGGGTCGGTCAGCTCCTCGTAGACCCCCTCGGCGATGACGCTGCGCCACCGGTCCGGCGCCTCCGCCTCGTCGACCTCGAACGTGACGAGCGGATTTGCGCGCATCAGGCGGATCTTGCGACCAACCGAGCTGTGCGCGTACACGGCTTCACCGTCGTAGCCGTAGGCAAGAGGGACGACATACGGCCGGCCGTCGCCCTCGCTGCCGTGTCCGCAGCACGCGATCCGGCCGACGACCGCCGTTCGCAATAGCTCTTCGATTTCTGACTCAGGTAAGACTGCAATCACTCCCATAGTGAACCGTTTGGTTACTCCCTAGTGATGTCTGTCTCGGCAACCGTCACGACAACTTCATCAATCGCGTTGTTCTGATAGCCCTTTGCGTTCCAGCGCGCGGTAACCGGCTGCGTCAATCCGCGCTCATCAGTCGCGCGGCAGCGCAGGTGGACCGTGCCCGGCCGCGCGTTCCATGTGTGCGTCCAGCGCACCCACGCCAGCGGACCGGCCCGCTCCACGATCTCGGCGTCGGCCCAGGATGCCCCGCCGTCAGTGCTGACCTCGACGCGGGCGATGCCGGCCAATCCGGACCATGCGAAGCCGGAGATCGTGACCGAGCCGGGCCGGACGACTGCTTCGGCCAGCGGGTGGGTGATGATCGACTTGACCGGCATCTCCCGGACGAGCTCGAGCTTCTCGCCCTCTGGGGAGATCAGAACATAGAGATCGCCCTGGTAATGGCCGGTGAACGGCCGATCGAGCACCTCTAGCTCGATCAGCCACTTCGTCGAAGCGATTCCGCCCCAGCGCGGGACGAAGAGCCGAACCGGACCGCCGTGCGCCGCTGGCAGCGGCTCACCGTTCATCTCCCAGACGAGGAGCACGTCCGGGTCGCGGGCGGTTGCCAGCGGCAGCGAGCGCCGCATGTCTGGCAGATCCGCGCCTTGGGCGACGACATCCACGGCGCCGTCGCGCACGCCGGCCGCGTCAAGGACGTGACGGAGCGACGTCCCGGTCCAGACCGCGTTCCCGATTGCATCGTTCTTCCACGGTGTCCCTTCGGCTGGCGGGGAATAGCGCGTGCGGCTATTGCCGGAGCATTCCAGAAAAGCCGTCAGGGTACGGTTTGGAAATTCGCGGAGATCGGCGAGCGAGAGCTCCAGCGGTCGCTCCACCTGGCCGCCAACACGGAGGCGCCACGTCTCAGCGTCAAGCGTCGGGATCTGCCCGTTTGAACGGACGAAGAAGCGATCGTTGGGCACGATGAAGCTGTCCAGCAATTCTGGCGGCGTGCCCAGATTCGTCTCACCGTATGGTGTGAGACGGGGATCCTTTCCAGGGATCGACACGACAGATGCTCCTTGCCCCGGCAGCGACAATCACCCCGGCATCATACCGCGACCGGCGTCACGCTCCGCAACGACAAGGCGCGGCAGCCCTGCGAGGTCAGGCCGAATGCTGACGCGCGCGCCGGGGAAGGCGGCGCTGGTGGCCGCGAGCGCCAGATCGGCCTGGGAGGGATCGATCTCGTAGGCGAGCGCGCCGTCCAGCGCGAGCACGCGCTCGACATCCGCCAGGAGCCGGCGGTAGAGATCGAATCCATCAGGGCCGCCCTCCAGCGCCAGCCTGGGCTCGGCGTGGATCTCCGGGTTCTCGGCGATCTGGCTCGGGCGGAGGTAGGGCAGGTTCGCCAGGACGAGATCGAGCGGGCCTCGGCACCAGGTGAGCAGGTCACCGCGGACCAGATGCACGCGCTCGTTGAGCCCGAGGTGCTCTCGATTGCTCGCCGCGATCCGGAGCGCGTCTCGCGAGATATCAGCGCCGACGATTAGCTGGCCCGGCACTGGCGGCACGTGGTGGGCGATCGAGAGCGCGATCGCGCCGCTGCCCGTCCCGACGTCAACGATCTTGCTCCCTGGCCGCGCCCTCAGCCATTCCAAGGCCCACTCGACGAGGTGCTCCGTCTCCGGGCGCGGCACGAGCACCCCTGACCCAACGTGAAACGGTAATCCCATAAACTCCCGCTCGCCGATCAGATACGCAACCGGTACTCCAGCGAGCCGGCGTGCGAGGAGCGCTTCGAACCGCGCCAGATCTTCAGGCTCCAGCGGTGCGTTGAGGCGCAGGAAGAGCGCCGTCCGGTCGAGGCCCAGGACGTGCCGTAGCAGTACCTCGGCGTCGAGCCGAGGCGTCGGCGAGCCCTGCCGCGCGAGCTGCTCGCTTGCCGCGCGCAGCACCTCGGCGATCGTCGTTTCTTCAAGCGATTGGCACTTCATTGTCCTGCCATTGCGAAGCCACTTCCGCGATGTAAGATGATAGTTGCACCGGGAAGGTTGGGTTCCTCGATCTGTTGTTGGCGCGGGCTCAGTGTTGGGCCCGTTGTTGCGAAGGAGGGGATCCACGCATGTGCTCGCCGGAAATCATCGCGAAGGTTAGGCAGGAGATTTCCAGACGGCGCTTCATTTCCGGCGCGGGGGCGCTCGGCGCGGCAGCCATGGTCGGCGCGCTCGGGCGCGGCGCGGGCGCGGCTCGCGCCCAGGAGGGGACGCCGGTCGCGTCGCCGCTGGCGACTCCCGTGTTGCCCAGCGGGTTCACGCAGATTGTCGATCTGACGCACGTTCATGGACCGAATTTCCCGATGTTCCCCGGCGCGCAACAGATGCGAATCGACGTGCTCGTCACGATCGAGGAGAACGGCTTCTTCAAGAACCAGCTGACGCTCGATGAGCACACTGGAACGCATATGGACGCTCCGGCGCATTTCATCGCCGATGGAATGACGGCCGAGAACCTTCCACCCGAGGTGCTGATCGCTCCCCTCTGCGTGGTGCACATCCATGAGCGGGCGGCGACCGATCCCGATGCGCAGGTGACGGTGGACGATCTCCTGGCTTGGGAGAGCCAGTATGGCCCGATCCCGGCGGGAGCCTTCGTCGCGATGCACTCTGGCTGGGAGTCGCGCGTCAGCGATCCGACGAGCTACCTCAACATTGACGAGAACGACGTGCAGCATTATCCCGGTTGGCACCCCGATGCCGCCGCGTTCCTGGTGAACGAGCGGCAGATCGTCGGCATCGGCGTCGATACGATCAGTCTCGACTACGGTCCGACCACCGACTTCGCGACCCACGTCACCGTGCTCGGCGCCGGGAAGTACGGCTTGGAGAATCTGGCCAATCTCGCCACCGTGCCGCCGTCTGGCGCGACGATCATCGTTGGCGGCCCGAAGCATGAGAATGCTTCCGGTGGGCCGGTGCGCGCGCTGGCGCTCGTCTAACCCTCTCGATTCTTCGCGGCGGGGTCATCCGGGCCCCGCCAATCCTATGATGCTCCCCTGAATTTCACCTCCGCTCGACCGCGAACCGTTGAACCGGTCGAGTCGAGGCGTTGAGGTCTTGAGACCGTGCGCCATCATTGGGCGCGGCGACATGGCCGCGTACGGTCGCGTTGCCCTTCCTTCCCATCCTTCATGGCATAGAACCTGCGGTGCCTGCCGGTTGCGGCTGAATTTTCGGCAGTTTGCTCTCGCCGTGAGTGTCGAGCACCGACGCGATGGGCGGAGCAGCAATCGCCGGAATCGAGCGCCAGTCAGCGGTGGGCAGACGGCATCCAAGCGACCGTCGGTAGACGATTCCGCCGGCGGGGAAGGAGGTCCCGATGACCGACGTAGTGGGTGGGTCAATTCCCAATGGCAAGACCCAGACTCTGACACGCCGGCGCTTCATCCAGGCTGTTGGCGCGGTCGGCGGCGCGGCTGCCGCTTTCAGCGCGCTGAGCGCTTGGGGGCAATTCGCGGAGGCCAAGCAGACTGAACCACCGCCTCTCGAAGGGGATGCCAGCGGCAAGAGTGTGGTGATCCTCGGCGCTGGTCCGGCCGGATTGGTTGCCGGTTACGAGCTTTCCAAGCGCGGCTACCAGATTCAGATCATCGAGGCCGACTATCGGGTGGGCGGCCACGTCTTCACCGCTCGTCGCGGGGCACGCACCCATGAGCTCGGCGGCGAAGAGCAGGTCTGCGATTTCGACGAGGGCCAGTGGTTCGACGCCGGCGCCTGGCGCATCCCGTATGTCCATCGCGGCGTCCACCACTACATGCGCGAGTTCCAGATCCCCACCATCCACCACACCGACCTCAACATGAACGCCTTCGCCTACATGTCCGGCATTCGCGGCCCGCTCAATGAACGGCCAGTCCGGATCCGAGAGATCGTCGTGGATATGCGCGGCTACACCTCGGAGCTGCTCGCCAAGGCGATCAGCCAGGATCTCCTCGACCTGGAGCTGACCGAGGAGGATCGTGACGCATTCGTTGATTATCTAATCGACCTGGGCCTGCTCTCCTCCGATGATCTGACCTACCAGCCGAACGTCGCGCGTGGCTGGTCCGGGCTGGACTTAGCCGGGCTCCAGCGTGAGGTGCCAACCGCGCCGTTCCCGCTGCAGGATTTGCTGCCGTTCGTGCAAGTGTCTGGCGATCTGACGCCGCTCGGCAATCTTCTCCACCAGCCCGTGATGACGAAGCCGGCCAAGGGGATGAGCCAAATTTACGAGGAGGGCTTCCAACCGCGGGTCGCCGATCACCTTCTGCTCGAATCAGAAGTCCGCGAGATCCGGCAGAGCGACACCGGCGTCGAGATCGTCTATGTCGACAAGCCGAGCGGCGAGACGAGGACGACGACCGCCGACTACTGCATCTCGACAATCCCACTGTCGGTCCTGAGCCGCATGCCACGCGTTGACGTCTCCGGGCCCACCCTGGAGGCGATCCGGGGCTCAGCATATGCGATCGTCGGCAAGCTCGGCCTCCAATTCAAGCGCCGGTTCTGGGAGGAGGACGACTGGATCTACGGCGGGTTGACGTTCACGAACAACCCGGCAATTGGGACGATCTCGTATCCGACCTGGGACTATCACACCGAGAAGGGCGTCATCCAGGCCTACTACAACTTCGGCAATGCCGCGGCCGAGGTCAGCGCCTTGTCGCTGCAAGAGCGAATCGAGGTCGCGCTCGACTTCGGCAGCAAGATTCACCCACAGTTCCGCGAGGAGTACGACGGGAAGGGCTTCTCCGTCGCCTGGCACCGGATGCCGTACGCGATGGGCGGCTGGGCCGGCTGGTCCAACTACGCGCGGGAGAACTACTACCCGCGCCTGCTGGAGCCGGACGGTCGCATCTACTTCGCCGGCGACTTCATCAGCCAGATCCCTGGCTGGATGGAAGGGGCGATCCAGTCCGCCTGGATGCAGATCGAGAAGCTGCACGAGAGAGCGATGCAGAGCGGATGAAAGTGAGCTGTTCGCCGTGTCGCCGCGTCAGCCGTTCTGGCGACGTCAGGAGGGAGGAATCGGATGTCCCACACACGTCAACGGCAGCTCGCTCTCCTCGCGATCGCGACCCTTGCGTTGCTGGCGGTCGTCGTGCCTGGCTTGGGAGTCGCCCAAGAAGCCTCTCCGGAGGTCGCCGCGCCGAGTGAGGCGGAGCTGATTGCCCAGGGAGAGCAGATTTACACGAGCATCTGCGTCTCTTGTCACCGGCCGGAAGGGGCGGGGGTCATGCGCGAAGGTATCGGCGGCATCCCGGCGCTGGCCGGTAACCCGTTCGTCACGATCGAAGATCCGCGCCCGGTCGTTCAGACCGTGTTGAATGGACGGGCAGGGATGCCGTCCTTCCGCGGCTTCTCGGACGAGCAGATCGCCGGAGTCGTTTCGTACATCCGGCAGGCTTGGGGCAATCAGGCGTCGGCGGTCGATCCGGCTGTGGTTGCCGAAGTCCGCGAGCAATTCAGCGCGCCGCCGCCGGAGCCGGCCACACCGATCGGCTGGACCGGGACGCCAGAGTCAGCGACGCCTGCCGCGGATGGCACACCGGCTGAGCCTGAGGAGCCGGGAGGCGCCGTGCCCGCCGGGGTGACGCCGATCCCGACGCTTGGCCAGTAGTCCATCGCTAACGTAGGGAGACACGAGGACGCGGCCAGTGCGATGTCTCAGCCCGGCCGCGTCCTCATTCTTAGTCTTCGTTCAGGAGGAACTTCGCCGGGCTAATCGGCGGCCTCGGCGCGGTCGTCCAGCCCGGCTTCGGCGAGGCGCTCTGCCTCATCGGCGGCGCGCAGCTCCTGGATCAGCTCGTCAAGCTGTCCGTCGAGGATCGCGGGCAGGTTGCTCAGGCTCAGCTTGAGCCGGTGATCGGTGACGCGGTCCTGCGGGAAGTTGTACGTGCGGATCTTCTCGCTGCGCTCGGCGCTACCGATCTGGGAGCGTCGGGCCTCGCCCCGCTCTTCCGCTAATCGCCGCTGCTCCATCTCGTAGAGGCGCGAGCGGAGAACCATCAGCGCCTTCGTCTTGTTCTTGAGCTGGCTCTTCTCGTCCTGGCAGGTCACCACCAAGCCGGTCGGCAGGTGCGTAATGCGCACGGCCGAGTCGGTGGTGTTGACGCTCTGCCCGCCGTGTCCGGTCGAGCGGAAGACGTCGATCCTCAGGTCTTCCTCATTGATCTTGATATCGACCTCTTCGGCCTCCGGCAAGACAGCCACACTCGCAGTCGAGGTATGGATGCGCCCTTGGCTCTCCGTTACTGGCACGCGCTGCACGCGGTGGACGCCGCTCTCGTACCGAAGGTGGCTGTAGGCGCCCTTGCCGGAGACCTTGAAGATGATCTCGCGGAAGCCGCCGGTGTCCGTCTCCGTGCTGGAGAGCACCTCCACCTTCCAGCGCTGGCGCTCCGCGTAGCGCGTGTACATCCGGAAGAGGTCGGCGGCGAAGAGCGCCGCTTCCTCCCCGCCGGTGCCTGCCCGGATCTCGACGATGACGTTCTTTTCGTCGTTCGGGTCTTTCGGCACCAGGAGCAGCTTGATCCGCTTCAGCGTCTGCTCGCGTTGCTCCCGCAGCCGCTTCAACTCATCGATGGCGAGATCGGCGATCTCTGGGTCTGGATCGCGCGTCAGGCTTTCCGTCTCCGCGATCTGGCTTTCCGTATCGCGCAGCTCCTTGTAGGCGGCGACCACCTCCTCCAGCTCCGCGCGCTCTCGACCGTATTCCTGGAGTTTTTGAGGGTCCGTCGCAATCGCGGGATCGGCCAGCAGATGATCCAGTTCGTGGTATCGCCGGTCGATCTCGGCCAGGGTTGTCAACAGGTTACTCATCGTCTAGTCCTTGAATCTTTACGCATGGGGCATCGTGGCGCGATGATGCACGCGTTCCATCGGGATGCGATGCCTCACTGCTAATGATACCGCCCGCGGGGATGGGAAGAGGCTCGGGAGCTTAGGAGCCTGGTCTCGGTTCCGGCGTCGCCTGGCAGAGCGCCAGCGCCGTTTCGACGGCTTCTTCCGGTGTCGAAGCCTGCCGCATGACGCCGCCGACTCGGGCGAGGATCGGCTCGGCCGCTGGCGTGGCGAGCACCGGGCCCCAGCCGCCGAGCAGGACGACGGGTCGGCGCAGGCGCAAGGCCAGCGCGATTTCCGACAGGGTGCCGGCGCCGCCGCCGACGGCGATCGCGGCATCTGCGGAAGCGACGACGATGACGTTGCGCGCTTGGCCCATGCCGGTGCAGATGGGATGGTCTACCCAGGGATTGGCGGCCGCGGGATCGTAACCGGGCAGGATGCCGATCGTCGTGCCGCCGGCTTGCTTCGCGCCGCGACAAGCAGCCGCCATCGCCCCGTCCAGCCCGCCGCAGACCAAGATCGCGCCGTGGCTCGCGAGGAGAAAGCCGACGCGCTCCGCTGCCTCGATTTCCTCTGGCGTCGGCTCGCCGGGACCGCAGAGCGCGACTCGGGGCGCGGGGCGCGTCATGTTCGCTCAGTGGTGGCGAGCGGGTAGCGGGCGATCGGCTGATGCCGGGCGCCCGTCCGCTCCAAGAAGCTCCGAACGAGGAGCACGTCCTTCACCGGGATTGTGACCGGGGCGCTCGCGAGGCGGTCTTGCAACGCTGGCGAGGCCAAGCGACGCCGAATCGAGGCCGCGAGTTCCGGCGACGGCGGCAGGCGCAAACGACCGAGCGTGATATGCGGCGTCAGCCGGCGCTCCTCAACGGGAAACTCGAGCTCGGTGAGCTGGTCCGCGAGGTCTCTGTGGAGACGGCTCAGCTCTCGCGTCTGGCCGCGCAGCCCCAGCCAAATGACGCGCGGGCGATCCTCGTTAGGAAAGGCGCCAAGCTCAGATGTCTGGAGCGTGAAAGTCGGGTGCTCGGCGATGGTCGGGCCAAGCGCGAGGCGCAGAAGCTCGGCGCGCTCCGGCTCGGTGTCGCCGAGAAAGTGCAGCGTGATGTGCGCCGTGTCAGGCGCCACCCAGCGGACCGGCCAGTCCTCGGTCGAGAGCGTCCCAACGAGATCCTCGATCAACGCGACCGCTTCCGGCGGCATCGGAATGGCGATGAAGAGCCGCCAGGGGGCGACGACCGAGTGAGGATCGGGTGGTCGAACCTTCTTATATTTGACGCGATCTCGGGCCATTGCCCCTCCCCTCGCCGCCGATGAGGCGCGCGCCAGTGTTTCCACGCGAAGTATAGGCAGGCCGGAAGGTGGACGGACGATCCACGCAAGGCCGACAATCATGCGGGAGGAGAACTACGAATGAGGACAGCATTTCTTGGGCCCCGTGGAACGTTCAGCGAAGATGCGGCACTGATGGCGGCCGGTGGGCCGGGCCACGAAGACGACCTACTGCCATTCAGCACGATCCCCGCGCTCACCTCGGCGGTCGAAACCGGGCTGGCAGATCAGGCAGTGCTGCCGATCGAGAACTCGATCGAAGGCGCGATCAGCGCCACACTTGACGTGCTGATCCATGAGACGGCGCTGAAGATCAAGGCCGAACTGGTGCTCCCGGTGCGCCTCTTCCTGATCACCGCGCCGGGCGCGACGCTGACGGACATCAAGGTCGTCACCTCGCATCCCAATCCCCTGGGCCAAAGCCGCCGGTTCCTCGAGCGATGCCTGCCCAAGGCGGAGAAGGTCGCGGCGCTGAGCACGGCGACGGCGGTGCAGGAGGTGGTCAGCAGCGGCGATCTGACTCGCGCGGCGATCGGCACCGAGCGCTCGGCTCAATTGTTCGGCGGGCAGATTTTGGCCCACGACATTCAGGACGTCCGCGCGAACGTGACGCGGTTCGTCGTGCTTGCGCAGGAGGATTCGCCGCCGACCGGAGACGACAAGACGTCGATCGGCTTCACCATCAAGGCGAACGTGCCCGGCGCGCTCCATGCGATCCTGACGCCCTTTGCCGAGCAGCAGGTGCAGATGACGAAAATCGAGTCCCGACCGACCAAGGCTTGGCTGGGCGAGTACGTCTTCCTGATCGACTTCGAGGGGCACCGGCTCGACCCGAAAATCTCCCAGGCGCTGGACCAAATTCGCGATAAGTGCGCGATCCTGAAGATCTTCGGCTCGTATCCCCGTTTCCCCCTGGAGACGCTGCGACACCTCTACGAGCCGCCGGCCTTCCCAACGTCATCCTGAGGTCAGAGCGGGCGATGCGACTGCTCGTGCACGACACGCTGGCGACGGCCCCGTTGGTGTTCCCGATTCGCGCTGGTTGGGTTGAAGATGGCGGGCTAATCGAGGCGGCGCCGGAGCTTCCTGCCTCCGCCATTGGCCCGGACGATATCGCGCTCATCCCGGCGGCCGAGATCGCCCATCTCCAAGAGACGCACCTGGTCGTGCCGGATGTGGCGATCGTCGGTGAGCGCGAGGGGCCGATTGCAATGCGCTCTCCTGTCCGCCCGGATGCGGTGCAGGAGACGGCGGTGCGGCTCTACGGCACGAGCGGGACCGCTGAGCTTCTTGCCCGTGCCACGCTGCGCCCCTTCTTCGGCATCACCCCGACTGACTGGACGACCGAGGCATCGGCCGAGGCACAGGTCGTCATCGTCGAGGGGATGGAAGCGGTGCGGGAGCCGGAGGCGGGCTTTGCGGAAGACCTCTACCGGGCTTGGTTCATCCTGACCGGACAGCCGGTGGTCAGTCACCTCCTCGTCGCGCCGAAAGGGATCAAGCGAGTGGACTTGACGGGGCTCCTCGACGTCCTGGAGTGTGCCCGCTTGGCAGCGCAAGAGCGTCGGCGCGAGCTTCGACGCTCGCTGGCCGACGAATATGACCTTGATCGAGATCGCCTAGTCGCCGTCCAGAAGGCGCAGCGATTCCACCTGGAAGAGGCGGATCGCCAAGCGCTCCTGAACCTCTTCCAGCGGGGCGCTCGAGGCTCAGCCTATCCTGTCGTGCGGGAGATCGCGTTCCTGGAGCCGGACGAGCCGGTCCAATAGCAGGTCCGATTGAAGGCGCGCCTAGCCGATGTCCCAGCGGCCCTCCGCCGGCTCGCTCGGGTGCGCGCGAATGTTGATCTCGGCCTCTTCGCCGGGGTAGCGGGCGCCTTCCGCCGGCTCCGACGAGTGCTCGTTGTGGACGGTCTCGTTCGCGTCCGCTTGCAGGTCAGGCCGCGCACTCGCTGGCTGATCCTCGCGGCGTTGCTTCGTCATGACCGGCCTCCCTCCTTGCTTGGCGTCCTTCTGTACGAGTGCGTGGCGGTCGCTCAATTTCAGGCGAGGCAAGAAGGATGCCGCGCTGACTACGGATTGACGTCCTGGCGAGCGCCGCCGGCCGCGCGGACGGCGATCAAGGAGACGCGCATCACCAAACGATCCAAATCGAACGGTTTGGCGATGAAGTCCTCGACTTCGAGTTCCTCTCGCAAGAGGGCCGCGTCTCTAGCAGCGGTGACGAGGATGATCGCTGCCCGCCGGCCATGCTGGTTCCGGTACCGCACGATGAATTCCCGGCCGTCCATGCGGGGCATCTTCACGTCCAGCAGGATGATGTCGGGATGCCGCCGGGCAACCGCCTCCAGCGCCTCAAAGCCGTCAGCGGCCTCATCAACCGTGTGCCCCTCGTCGCGGAGGGCGAACACGATCACGCTGCGGATATCCGGATCGTCGTCGACTACGAGGACATGCGCCATAGATGCGATGCGTCTACTGCCCGTGCCGTTCGTCTGGTAATCGAGAAGGGAGAGCGACGACGAACCGCGTGCCTTGATGCTCCGGGTCCTCAATGCGAATCGAGCCGCCGTGCATCGTCACGATCTCCCGAGCGATATGCAGGCCGAGGCCGAGCCCGGAGAGATGACGCTGCGCGTGGGCCTGGTAGAACCGGTCGAACACCGCCTCGCGCTCCTCGTGAGGGATGCCGACACCCTGATCAGTGACGCTTAGCTCAATGCCGCCGTCCGTGCGCCGGCGCAACTTGACGGTTACCGTGCTTCCCTCGGGGCTGAACTTGATCGCGTTCTCTACCAGATTCGTGATCACCTGCTCGAAGCGGATGGGGTCGATCTCGGCTTCGAGGCTAGTTGGGCCGTCGTAGACGATCTTGGACCGTGCGTCGCCGAACTGCTGCGTGAGCACGGAGAGGGTGAGCATGGCGAGGTCGGTGCGCTCCGGCGCGATGCGCAGCTTCCCGGCCTCCATCTGAGAAATATCGAGCAATCGGCTGACCAGCCGGTTCAGCTTGGCGGTCTGCCGCTCGATGGCGTCGAGCGCGCGCTCGAGTCGCTCGGGTTCGGTCTCTTGCGCCTGGCGAAGATCGCGGAGAAGCAGTTGAGTAAAGCCGCGCAGGCTTGTCACCGGAGTCTTGAGCTCGTGTGCCGCGATCGAGAGGAACTCGTCTCGCGCGGCGATCGCGACCATCAGCGCGTGGTTCATCTCGATCAGCGTCTCCTGCATCCGTTGGCGCTCCTCGATTTCGCTCTCGAGCGCCTGTGCCTTTTGCTGCAGGAGCGCGATGGTGCGCAGCCGCGCGTCGTCCGTGCTGAGGGTGGTGTAGCCCTCGGCGGGCATGACCTGCGTGTGCTCCCCGCAGATCTTGCCCATGCTCTCACCGTCGGCCTGTCGCCGGAAGACGCCGATCGGGTACGAGCAGCGCACGTTGAACCTGTATTCGCGAATCAGGTCGTTCCAGATATTTTCGACCTGCCAGGCAATCTCATGACGCCCTTCCGCGCAGAGCAGCGCGGCCATCTCGCCGAAAACGATGATGTCCGGCTGCCGGTCGGCGGTAATCTCCTGGGCATGGCCAACGAGCCGGTGAATCTGCTCGTTGAAGCACGCCGCGCTCGGCTGGCCATTCGAGAGGCAGGTCGCGAGCATTTCTCGCGCATCGGCGGCGATGTATCGCTCGGACGCGCCAGGATTCACGCCCAGCTTTCGCAGCCCGGCGTCAAGCAGTTCGAGCCGTTCCGGACTATAGAGGGAGATGCACACCTTGCCGGCACGGAGGGAGGCAGCAAGCTCCCGGCACAGGTCGTCGACCAGTGATTGCTCTGCCGTATAGAACCGGACGGCGTGTTCCTGGGAGCCAAGCTCAGGCTTCCGCAGGGCGAGCGTTGCAGTAGCGGCGCCGCCGCTCGTGTGATCGGCCCCGATCACATCACTCCTCCTCACTCCGCCCATCTTGGGAAGGAGGGGGCATCCTGGTGATCACCAGACGCTCCGCGCGGCCGAGCGCCTGACGCGCCTTCATGCCAAGCACTTATGAGATCCGAGCAAGATCTATACCATCAGCAAGATTGTCTCATAAATGCTGGCGGATATTGGAGCAAGAAGCAACTGGCGACGCGCCAGTCGTCGTTAGATTCGCTCAGCGCGGACGATATGCCGGGAGAGATATTCGGTACCGGTGAATGGCCCGGTGCAGGTGATGAGCGTCAGGGCCTCGTAGCCGACATCGCCGATGATCGGACCGGCGTTGGCGTCAGCGTCCACCTCCCAGGTCTCCGTGACCACGTAGGTGGCGCCGCGACCATCCTTGGCGATGAGGTAGATTTTGTCGCCCGGGGCGAGCAGCTGTAGGTTCCAGAAGACGGTGGGACCGATGCCCCACCAGTCGCGATGACCCGCCATGGTCACATTCGTCCGCTCGCCGGGGGTTGACAGGTCCGGATACCAGCCGACGTTCCAGGGGTCCTTCGGCGTGTCCATCACGCCGTCAATGATCCCGACCCGCTCGATCGGCGCGTCGACGCTGATCTTGGGGATCACGATACGGACTGGCGCGAATCGTCCCTTTGCCTCTGGAATCGTGCCGTCGCCCTTGAACTCGCGGAATCGCCGAGGATCGAGCCGGAGGAGCCCGCCGCGGTCAACCGGCGCCAGGTCAACGCCTCTCAGGTGGGCTAGCTCAACGCCAACCGGCGCTACCGAGACTGAGCCGTCTTCCAATCGCTCCTGGAGCCGGCCGAACTCAAACCATTGCACGCGATACTCGGCAGTCGTGTAGGGCGCGGAGAGCGCCTTGCCGAACCGGTCCTCGCCCCCGTTGCGCCTGAGGAATCGCGCGAACGTTCCGGAGTCCGCCTCAGCCTGTTGCCGAGCCGTTTCCGCGAATGCGGCCGCGCTGCGCTCGCTTCCGACGCGCCGGCCAGCGACCAGCCGGTCGGGAGCGTGCCGAGCGGCCAGCAGCTCGCTGCCGGTCCGCGCGCGGACGAGACGCGGAGATTTGGAGCCGCGCGAGTTCTCTGCCTCTTGGAGCACGCCGTACTGGAAGTACTGGGTCAGGCGGCCACTGTGTTTGACCGGCTCCGAGATCGGCCAGCCCAGGAGATTCATGCCATCGCGGCGGACCCAGTAGGAGAGGAAAGGCTCGCCGAGGATATGCCCCGTTTCCTCGGAGTAGTAGCTCGCGGTCGGCGCCGCCGAGACCGAGGCGACCGGTAGCCCCTGCGCGAAGATCATCCATACCGCGAGCAGACAGACGACGCATCGCCAGCGGGCGCCGGCTCCCTCCGGTCGTCGCGCACTTCTCACGGTCAGGGTCATCCCAAAGCCCCCGCTTCCCACACGCACTCCTAACTTCCCTTGACGATCTTAGGCGATTCGCCAAGCCAAGAAAAGATGGACATTCGTGCCGTTTAGCGGGGACTAACGGGCGTAGGACTGACGGGTCGTGTTAGGGGTGCCGTCGGTGGCTCAGAGCCAGCGCCAGATCAGGAGCCCACCGATGCCGCCGACCACGATGACGATGATCCACGGCAGGATGAAGCCGAGGAATGATTCGCGCTCGAAGCCTAGGCCATAGATTCCGGTCGCATCTTTGATCCGGTCGAGCATGCCGCGCTGCTGGCGGTACGGCTGATCGCTCATCCTGGCCTCCATACACCCCAACCTCCGGCTGCGCACGGCAGCCCAATCCAAGCGGGCCCCTTCCTGACGTGATGATAGCGCAGGGACTCGCTATGTCGCGGCAAGTGAGGAATTCGTTGCCTTGTTGGCGTCGTCTTCGCCGGTCGGCTCCCCACCCTGCTGCGCCGGGAGACGCCGCATCGCCGGGAAGAGGATGACGTCGCGCAGGCTCGGCTGGTCGGTGAAGAGCATCGCTAGCCGGTCGATGCCGATGCCGACGCCGCCGGTGGGTGGCATTCCGTACATCAGAGCATTGACATAATCGAGATCGATCGGCATCGCCTCCTCGTCGCCGGCAGCGCGGTCCTTCTGCTGCTGGACGAAGCGGGCGTACTGATCGAGCGGGTCATTGAGCTCGGTGAACGCGTTGCCGATCTCGAGGCCGCCGATGTTCGGCTGGAACCGCTCGACGTGCGTCGGGTCGTCTGGCTTGCGCTTGGCGAGCGGGGAGAGCTCGACCGGGTAGTCGATCACGAACGTCGGCTGGATCAGGTGGGGTCGGACGAACTGCTTGAGCAGCTGGTCAACGATCCGTGGCCAGACCGTGCCCGGCTCGACGTCGGCGCCGGCCGCGCGAGCAGCCGCGAAGAGAGATTCCTGCGTCGGGTGCTCGACGTAATCAATTCCGGAGTACTGCCGGATCGCGTCGCGGAGCGTGATGCGGCGCCAGGGCGGCGTCAGATCGATCTCGTTCCCCTGGTAGACGAGGCGCGTGGTTCCGAGCGCTTCCTGGGCGGCGTAGACGATGAGGCCCTCGACGCGCTGCATCATCGTCTCGTAATCCGCGTACGCCTCGTAGAACTCGAGCATCGTGAATTCCGGCGAGTGGTTGCGATCGATCCCCTCGTTCCGGAAGTCCTTGCAAATCTCGTAGACCCGCTCGTAGCCGCCGACGATCAGCCGCTTGAGATAGAGCTCGTCCGCGATGCGCAGGTAAAAGGTTTGGTCGAGCGCGTTGTAGTAGGTCGTGAATGGCCGCGCGGCGGCGCCGCCGTAGAGCGGCTGCAGCGTCGGCGTCTCGACCTCGATGTACCCGAGACTATCGAGGTAGCGACGAATGGCGCTGATCATCCGCGAGCGGATGAGGAAGACCCGTCGGGTCTCCTCGTTGGCGATCAGATCGGCGTACCGCTGGCGGTGGCGCAGCTCGACGTCCTGCAGGCCATGCCACTTCTCCGGCGGAGCATTGAGCGCCTTGGTCAGCGGCCGGTAGCGCTGAACGCGGAGGGAGACCTCGCCGGTCTTGGTGCGGAAGAGGGTACCGGTCGCCTCGATGAAGTCTCCGAGGTCGATGAGCTTGAGGAAGCGCTCGAACTCCTCCTCGCCGAGGTCATCACGGCGCAAATAGAGCTGAAGCTCGCCGTGTCCGTCGCGGATGTGGGAGAACGCTGTCTTGCCCATGTGCCGGACGCTGACGACGCGCCCGGCGAGCGTCACCGGCTCGTCATCCTCGGCGCCCGCGCCGCGCTCGCTCTCGATTTTCAGAAAGCGCTCTCGCGCCTCTTCCGTCGTGTGAGTCCGGATCGCGCGCGGCGAGTACGGATCGAGGCCAAGGCGGCGAAGCTCCTCAGCCTTCTGCCGCCGCAGCTCTTGCAGTTCGGAAAGCTCAAGCTCCATGTCGGTTCCTCGGCGTTAGCGTGGCGCGCGCAGCCGACCGGCGGCGGCGCGCGCCGTGCTCGCCGCCCGACTGTCGCAGGATCAGGCCACGCGCAGAATCGTGTAGACGATCGTGCCGCCCGGCGTCTCGACGGTCGCCTTCTCCCCGACGCGCCGGCCGATGAGCGCATGGCCCACCGGCGAATCGGTCGAGATCGTCCCGGAGCGGGAATCGGCCTCCTCCGGGCTCACGAGCCGCCAGGTCTCTTCCTCACCCGAATCGTCGCGGATCGTGACGACGGAGCCAAGGGTGACGCGGTCTCCCTTCGTTGGCTCGATGATCTCGGCGCGCTCCAGCGTCTGCTCGAGCTCGTGGATGCGGGCATCAATGAGGACGAGCTCATCCTTGAGGGCCTCGTACTCGCTATTGTCGGAGACGTCACCGTGCTCGGTAGCCTCCTGGATGCGCGCGGCGAGCTCTGGCTTCTTGACGTTGAGGAGATGGGACAGCTCGTCCTCCAACTTGGCCTTCCCTTCAGGAGTCAAGCGGACAACGCGATCTCTCACCATCACGGGCATCCTTTCGACCACGGCGCGCGGCGCCTGCCAGACCGGGCGCGAGCGACGCCTCACCAGACCCCTCCACGCGCACTCGGCGTGCTCGGAGCGCAGCATGAGCGTTCAGCGCACGCGGCATTGCTGGCTCCCTTGGAGACAACGACGAGCGCGAGGAGCAACGCCTGACAATGGACAAGGAGCCGAGGGCGGGCGCCCTCAGCTCCTGCATGGCTCAAGTATACGGCTGAAACGATCCACTGTAAACGCTCGCCTTCGTACGGGCGCGAGTACCCGATGATTTCGTGAAATTTGGGTTGACCGAAGGGGGGGCGCTCGGTTATGCTCCAGCAGACGCGCCGAGGGTGTCGGCGCGTCATTGGCGTGCGGGCGCAAGGAACCCGAACGGGTATTGAGAGCGCTCGCCATCGGCTCAGTGAAGGGAGCGGCGTTGGACGCCGGTAGTTCTCATCGAGAAGGTCCGGAACGCTCCGCCTCCCGGGAGTCGTGCGCCGCATGATCTGCCTCTGCTGCTGATCGCGTGCCGCCCGCCCCGGAAGGCCGGGGCGAACATGGCCGGGCGAGTGTGCCCGGTGTAGAAAGGCGGTGACGCATGCAGCAAACCCCGATGCGCTTCTACATCCAGCAGGGCGATGATCGGCCTGTCGTCCGGACGGTGCCAGTGCCGAAGCCGGCGGCAGAGCCGACGACTCCGTCGTCCACGGAGACTCGTGCCGTGGCGCCGGTCGTGGATGAGCGCCCGGCACAGCGCGCGGGCGCCTTGAAGCGGCTGGTGCGAGTCGCCGCGCGACAACGCAAGAATCAGTCGTAAACCGGGGCGCCGGTCATCATGTCGGTGCCTCCGCACTCGGAGTCGACCGGCGTCGGCTCTGTCCTCGATGAGCTGCGGGCGGCGATCGCCGCGGGCGATCGTGAACGTGCCCAGCGGCTGGCCGCTCGTATCGTCGAAGAGGACGCGCTGGCGCTCCTGAAAGATCTCGAGCCGGCCGAGCTGAGCCGGGTCGTCAGCGTGCTCGGCGATGAGGCGCTGGCCGACTTGCTCGTGCGCCTTGACGAGCGCGACGCGGCCGATGTCCTCGAGCGCATGTCCGCCGCCGAGGCTGCCGGCATCCTCGAAGAGATTCGTCCGGACGATGCGACGGACATCTTCGAGGAAATCGATCCTGCCGTTGGGGATGTCATCCTGATCCAGATGGAGCCGGCCGAGGCGGCCGAGCTCCGCGAGCTGATGGCGTACCCGCCGGACTCCGCCGGCGGGATCATGACGCCGGCGTTCGTCTCGATTTCCCCCGACCTGCGCGCCGATCAGGCGATCGCGGCGCTGCGCAAGGTGGCCGAGCAGGCCGAGACGGTCAACTACGTCTACGTCATCGACTCGCACGAGCGCCTATTGGGGGTCTTGTCGCTCCATAAGCTCGTCCTCAGCCGGGGCGACACGCCGGTCAGCGAGCTGATGTACCGCGATCCCATCGCGGTCCGCGTCGATACTGACCAAGAGGAGGCGGCAAGGATCCTAACCGAGCACGATCTGCTCGCGCTGCCGGTGGTCGATCACGAGGGCAGGCTCGTCGGCATCATCACGGCGGACGATGTCGCGGACGTGCTCGAAGCCGAGGTCACCGAGGACATCGAGCGGCTCGGTGGTTCCGCGCCGCTCGAAGAGCCCTACTTGCGCGCCTCCCCGGTGCTGCTGTTTCGCAAGCGGGTCGTCTGGCTCTTGGTGCTCTTCCTCGCGCAGTTCGTGACTGTCTCTATCCTCGATCATTACGAGCGCGTGCTGGTCCAAGCGACGGTCCTCAGCCTTTTCATCCCGATCTTGATCGGCACCGGTGGAAACATCGGCAGCCAGACGGTCACGACGGTCATCCGCGCCCTCGCGCTCGGCGACGTCGAGCCTCGTCATGTGCCGCAGATCCTGCGCAAGGAGATGGCGACCGGGCTCGCGCTGGGCATCGTTTTGGCGGTGTTGATGTTCGTCCGCGCCTTGCTGACGAGCCAGGGGACGGCGGAAGTGGGTCTGACCGTCGCCGTGGCGGTGATGGCGATTGCCGTCTGGGCGGCGACCGTTGGGGCAGTTCTGCCGATCGCGCTCAGCAAGCTGCGCATTGACCCAGCAGTCGTCTCCGCGCCGTTCATTAGCTCCTTCGTCGACGGCACCGGGTTGATCATCTATTTCACGCTGGCGCAGGTCATCCTCGACATAACCTAACAAGCTCTTCCCGATCGGGTAGGGCTCTACTTCGAGGGCGGCGAGGACAAGATGCCGACTGGCCGCGCTTCGGATACCACGATCGGCGCGAGAGTGCACTTCCAAACCTTTACCATGGGAAATTTATTGGCGCGAGAGGCGTACTAGACCTACTTGCTATCGTCGATTATTTGACATCTATCCTGCGATCTAACGACAATCCGCAAAGCAGCCAACAGCCTATCGCCGGCGGGGCCGGAGGAGCAACGTTGGAAGGGCGGATGCGCTCGTAGAGCCGTGGAGGGGAGCGGTGGTTCCCGCGGACCCTGGGTTGGCGTGGCTGACCGGCTAGCGGTGAGCGAAGTGGACGCGACGGGAGAAAGGAGTCGAAGATGACGCTGCACCTCGATGCGCCGTTTGTCCGATCTCGCCTGACACGCCGGAGACTCGTCGGCGGCGCGGCGGCAACCGCTGCCGGATTGGCGCTGACCGGCCCGCGTCTCGAGCGTCGCGCGGCCGCTCAGGAGGAGCCGACGATCATCATCGGGACCCTGGGCGAGGCCAAGACCATCAATCCGTTCCTCTCCGATGAATCCGAGGGCGACTGGCGCTGCAAGATGCTCTTCGACGAATTCGTCCGCGCAAATCCCGCGACGTACGCGCCGGAGCCGGGTCTTGCCGCCGAGTGGACGATCGACAACCTGACCTTCACCTTCAAGATCCAGCCGAACGCCAAATTCTCCGACGGCACCGATGTCACCGCTGATGACGTTGCGTTCACGATCAAGGGGCACCTCGCCCAGTCCACCGGGTCGTCCCGTCAGACGAAATACTTCGCGATCGAGGGCGCCGAGGCGTACGCGGCGGGCGAGGCGGACGACGTCTCCGGGATCAAAGTGGTCGATCCCAAGACGCTCCAGATCACGCTCGCCAGGCCGGACGCGCCGTTCCTCTACAACTTGCGCTTCATCTTCGTCGTGCCCAAGGCGCAGCTGGAAGGCAAGAGCCTGACCGACGACCCGTTCTTCCAGAATCCGGTGGGGGCCGGTCCGTTCGTCTTCCAGAAGTGGGACGTCGGTGGGGACTTCGTCGCCACTCGCAATCCGTACTACTGGCAGCCGGGTAAGCCCGCGCTGGCGAGCTTCACTCACCGCACCATCGCCGACGCCAACAGTCTCGTTCTCGCGCTCCAGTCCGGCGACATCGATGCCTCCAATTACCCGGCGCCGACGGCGAAGGAGCAGCTCGAGCAGAACTCGGACCTCGTGATCCTGGTGCCGCCGTTCGCCTCGGCCAACGGCTGGATCTTCAATTGCACACATGAGTGGCTGAGCAAGAAAGAAGTCCGCAAAGCGATCGCAATGGCGCTCAACACCGAGCAATTCGCGCAGGACTCCTTGCTCGGGCTCGGCCAGCCGGGCAACGGGCCGATCGCGCCGGACAACTGGGCGTATGACAAAGACCTCCAGCCGATCCCCTACGACGTCGAGGCGGCCAAGCAGCTCATCGCGGAAGCTGGCATGCCGGAGGGCACGCAGATCCGGTTCATGGTCAATCAGGGGAACGTCCTGCGCGAGGACTGGCTGACCTTCACGCAGCAAGCCCTGAAGGAGATCGGCATCGAGGTCGTGCCGGAGGTGATCGAGTACGCGACGCTCGTCGAGCGTGTCACGGTGGAAGGTGACTATGACGCTTGTGGCGTCGACTTCGCCGGCGTGACAGCGGAGCCGAGCGAGCTTTACGAGCAGTTCCACACCGGCTCGCCGGGGAATTTCGCCAAGTACAGCAACCCCGAGCTCGATGCGCTTCTCGAGCAGGTGCGGCAGGAGCTCGACCTCGAGAAGGCAAAGGAAATCTACAAGGAGATCCAGGCGATCCTCCAGGACGAGGTGCCGATGTTCTTCGCTTGGTATCGCCCGTTCCTCCATGTCGTGCATCGGCGCTACACCGGCTACGTCGACAGCGCCGCCTATGGCCTCTTCCACACGCTGGAAGACTGGACTGTCGTGGAGGAATAGCTCTAAGTACGCATTGACCCCTTGCCCCTCCTCTCGCTTCGTGCGGGCGGCTGGGGCAAGGGGCCGGGCCGTCCGTTGGCATGCCTTTCGTCCCCTCGAGGAGCGACACGGCGCAATTCGCCATCGGGACACCGTCGCTAGGTGCTGACGATGCAGAGCGGGACCTGGGCCTACCTCACGCGGCGCGCAATCTTTCTCGTGCCGCTACTGATTGGCCTCTCGATCTTGATGTTTGCGCTCATCCACGCCGCGCCGGGCGATCCGGCATTGGCGATGATGGGCGAGCGCGCCGCGGCCAACCCGCAATACGTCGAGCAGGTCCGCAAGAATCTCGGCCTCGATAAGCCGCTCCCCGTGCAGTACTTCATCTGGATGCGAAACCTACTCCAGGGCGACTTCGGCACGGCTTATACCTTCGGCAACAAGCCGGTGCTCGACCTGATTGGAGAGCGGTTCTGGTCGACCATCCAGCTCCAGGCGATCTCCCTCTTCCTCGGGATAGCAATCGCGGTCCCGGTGGGGATCATCTCGGCGACGCGGCAGTACTCGCTGCTCGACAACACCGTGACCGTCGGCTCGTTCCTCGGCCTGGCGTTGCCGAATTTCTGGCTGGCGCTCTTGCTTCAGATCTGGATCGGGGTCAAGCTTGGCTGGCTCCCCGTCATCAGCACCGGTCAGGCAAACGCCGAATTCCCGGAACGGATCAAGTACTTCATCATGCCGGTGCTCGTGCTGACCCTGCCGAACATCGCCTACTTCGCCCGCTTCATGCGCTCTTCGATGCTGGAAGTGGTCAACCAGGACTATGTCACCGTCGCGCGCGCCAAGGGCTTGGATCACCGTGCCGTGATCTACAGCCACGCCCTTCGCAACGCGCTGATCCCAATGGTGACGGTGATTGGCTTGCAATTGCCGCGCATCTTGGGAGGGGCGGTCATCATCGAGCAGATTTTCGCTTGGCCCGGCCTCGGGGATCTCGCCTACAAAGCCATTGGCCAGCGGGATTACCCAGTCATCCTCGCGGTGACGATGTTGAGCGGCGTGGCGGTCATGGTCGTCAATCTCCTGACCGATCTCGTGTACTGCCTCGTCGATCCTCGGGTGTCATTGACAAGTTGAGGCTAGGGTTCGTGGTCTAGGGGGACGGGAGCACCGATGGACTCGAGGCAGGCATTCGCAAGCGCCGTTTCGGACTCCCCGTCGCTGACCTCGCCTGCCCTCGAGGATTTGCCGCGGCGTCGGAAGTGGACGACCGTCCGGCGCTTCGCCGAGAACCGGCTGGCGGTGGCCGGGCTGGTGGTCGTGATTCTCCTCTACCTGTCAGCGATTGCCGCGCCCTGGATCTCGCGCTATCCGTACGATGAGATCTATGCCGGCATGCGGAGCAAGCCGCCCTCGGCCGAGCACTGGCTCGGGACCGACCGCAACGGCCGCGATCTCTATGCTAGGCTGATTAAAGGCGGCCAGGTTTCGCTCGCGGCCGGATTCGCGTCGGTCGCGATCATCATGACGATTGGCGTCGCGCTCGGCGCGCTGTCGGGATTCTTCGGCGGGATCGTCGACGGCATCATCATGCGCGCGACCGATGTCCTCCTCTCCGTTCCGCAGATCCTGCTGCTGATCACAGCCGCCTCACTCTTCCAGCCGGGACTGAAAACGACCGTGATCGTCATCGGCCTCACCTCTTGGCCGGGCGCGGCGCGACTCGTGCGCGGTCAATTCTTGGCACTGAAGGGGCAGGAATTCGTCACGGCCGCGCGAGCGATCGGTGCTGGCCCGCTGCGGATCATGCTCCGCCATCTCTTCCCGAACGCGCTGGCGGTGATCATCGTCGAGGCGACGCTTTGGCTTTCCTACGCGATCATCCTCGAGGCGAGTCTCAGCTATCTTGGGCTCGGCGTCACGATCCCGACGCCCTCCTGGGGCAATATGTTGCAGGACGGCCAGCGTGAGCTGATCCGCGGCGCCTGGTGGCAAACCTTCTTCCCAGGCATGGCGATCTTCCTGACGGTCCTGTCGTTCAACCTGATGGGAGACGGTCTGCGCGACGCCCTCGATCCCCGGCACCGCCGGCGATGACAAGCGTTCCCGAACGGCTGACGTTGATCTTCGATGGGGAATGTGGGTTCTGCACGCGATCGGCTCGCATCGCGCGGTCGCTCGACCGCCGGGGACGTGTGACAATCGTGCCGTATCAGAAGCCGGGCGTGTTGGCCGCGCACGGGCTGACTGAGGCGCAGGCCGCCGCCACGGTTTGGGCAGTTGCGCCCGACGACCGACGGTACGCGGGCGCGGCGGCGGTCGCTCAGGTACTCTCCGTCGCGCTCGGGACGCGCTTGCCGTGGCTCGTTTACCGGATTCCCGGTATGTCCCGGCTGCAGGAGCGAGTTTACGACTGGGTGGCTCGGAACCGCGGGCGGTTGCCGGGTGATCAGCCGTACTGCGAGCAGCATCCCGAGGAATGCGGAGCCGGCGCATAACGCGGCGCCGGCTCGGTGGATTGCGCATGGAAACGCGGAGTTAGGCCAGAGGAGAATGGTCATGGCGATGACGGACGGGAAAGGCACGATGACACATGCGGCGGCGGCGCCGGCGACGGAGCGAACGCCGGTCCTCGAATGGCAGATCGGTCCGGCGGAGTACGACGCTCGCGTCGAGCGCGTGCGGACAGAGCTCGAGCGACGCAAGCTGGACGGCCTCGTGTTGTTCCACCCGATCCGGATGGCCTACGTTTCTGGGTTCTTCCATCTCAGCACCGAGCGGCCGATGGCGATCGTCATCGGACTGGACGGCGGACTTGGGGCGCTCATTCCGCTGCTGGAGCGGGAGCACATCGCCAAAGCTCGCGGCGTGACGCGGGTCAAGGTCTATCCCGAGTACCCGACGGGTGGCACCAAGCACCCGCTCTACCACCTGGCCGATCTTCTCACCGAGATGGGGCTGAACGCGCCCGGCAAGCGGATCGGCTGCGACAACGATGGCTATCTCGACGTCAATGGTTATGACGGGCCGGCTCTGTCGCAGGTCGTCGAGTCGGGCGTCGAAACGGTCAAGGCGCGCGACATCGTTGATCGGCTTCGGGCGGTCAAGAGCGAGGAGGAGCTTCGCTTCATCATCGAAAGCTGCAAGTGGGGCAATCTCGCGCATCGCCTGATGCAGGAGCGCATCGAGGTCGGCCGCGACCCGATCAACATCTCTATCGAGGCTTCAGCCGAAGCGACGCGGATGATGGTGGCGGCGCTCGGCCCGAGCTATCAGCCGCTGACGATGGTCTGGGGCATGCCGGTGGTCTCGATGTTCCAGGCAGGTGCGAACACGGCGTTGCCGCACAGCCTCACCACCGCCGTGGGCGTCCGCCCGGGCGACGTGCTCGTTACCGGCGCTGGCGCCGATGTGGGAGGCTACACCTCTGAGCTGGAGCGGACGATGATCGTCGGCGAGCCCACGCCGGAGTTCGCGAAGTACTTCGACCTGATGCTCCAGCTGCAACAGGCCGGCTTCGACGCCCTGCGGCCGGGCCGCACCTTTGCCGAGGCGGAAGCGGACGTCAGCCGCGCCTTCGAGGAGCTTGGGCTGGGCGAGCTCCAGCGGCACCACACCGGGCACGGCATCGGCCTGGAGGGGCACGAGTGGCCTTTCATCGATAAGGGGAGCGAGGACGTCGTCATCGAGGAGAACATGGTCCTCTCCGTCGAGCCAGGGTTGTACGTGCCCGGTCTCGCCGGCTTCCGCCACAGCGACACGGTCGTCATCCGCAAGAATGGCGCTGAGCGGCTGACCTTCTACCCGCGCGATCTGGAGAGCTTGATCATTCCGGTGTAGGTGCCGTCGGAGCGCGGGCACGCCTACCTAGGTAGGTCGTGAGCTCATACAGGCGCGCAATCGGTGAGGCTAAACGGGACAGCGGCGACCCGTCATTCGGATCGCCGCTGTCCCCCATCCTCTGTGCGCTATTTGCCCGTCGTCGTCAATTGCGATTCGGAGGCTACGCGTCTGTCTTCCCTATCGAATAGGGCGCCCTTGGCACGGCAGGCTTCACGCTGCTCGTCCGTCTAGCCCGTCACGTTAATCATGCGCGTGCCGGTTAGATCGGCGGCTTCCTCCGGGTTCGCGTCCGACAAATTAGCACCGGTGAGATCAGCCTTGGTGAGAATCGTTCCGGTGAAGTTGGTTCTGGTTAGGTCCGATGCTGACAAGTCAGCTTCGCTGAGGTCTGAGCCAGAAAAATCTAGACACGAGAGGTCAGCGCCCGAGAATTCCACACCATAAAGATCGCGATTGGTGAGGTCCATTCCAAAGAGCGCCCAGTCTCGCATGTATCCCGTTCCCGCGCAGTCTTGGCAGTGCCAGGAGCACGGCCCCGGTCCGTCAATCCAGCATTCGCCTCCGCAGGCCAGACATGTGATTGGTGCTCCATCACCCAGAATCTCGTTAATGACGTCATCCGAGACATTCCCGAGGTGATCGCACTCGCTGCATCCCCAACCTTCGCAGTATGGACATCGGTTGACCAGACCAAATCGCTCACAAAACTCTTCTCTCTGCTCATCGTCGTATTCAACCCAGCCGTGGCTGTCGCACTTCCGGCATCCTGAACCCCTGCAAAGCGGACACTTGCGGTAGTTCTCCGAATTGAGCCAGCCGCGCTTGCTGCAGAAGTCGCAACCCGCCGCGTTGCAGATGGGGCAGCGCATGGTCCAGTCAGGCAAGTCGTCGACAGCGACGTGGCCCGTAGCACCGCAAACGTCGCAACCTTCCCCCTCGCATTCGGCACACTGGACCATGACGAGCTCGACAGCTTCGCTTGAGGTAGTCGGGTCCGGTTCGGGGTCAATAGTCTGGACCGGCGCGGGCTGATCCGGTGAATCGTTTGCTGGCTGCTCGGGAACTGGGAAGGGAATTACAACCGCTGGGCCAGGTGGGTCAAACATCCCCACCATACTCAATTCAAAGTCGGCCGGGATTCCGCCGGATGGCTCCGTACCGAGATCGTGCTTCGCGGCTTCCGTTGCAGGCTTCGGCACGATTTGGAATCCCCCAATCGTCAAGCCAGACCAGGAGGTCGTCCGCGATGGAATCAACGCGATCGATTGCTTGGCCAGGAGTCGTGTCCCCATCGCCTCGAGAAAGGCGTCCGGTGAAGAGCGCCTTTTCAAGTGCGCGGGTCAGCGCTTCGTGCGCCACGAGGAATGCGATCTTGTCCTCATGAGATGCGTCGCGAAGCCGTCGCCCCATGCGAAGCAGGAGAAGCTTGCGAATTCGGTGGCTGCTATTGACTATGCCTAGTGGATATCCGCTTTTCTTAAGCTCCTCGATTGGGCGTGGACGGGGAAAGTGTTGCTTCCAGGCGAGGGGATCGGCGTGTGAGGACTCGGGTTCGCGCGCCTTTGCCGCGCAATCATCGCCGAAGAGAAAGCGAAGCAGGCGGTCGAGATAGGGGGTGGACACAGGCACATCGTGTTCCATCGTGAACTCCTCCCGACTAGATTTCCTGGCCGACAGTTTCAGCGCGGACTGCTCTTGGGAGATGGTTCAGATGGGGAACACGATCCGGCCCGCACGATCGTGCGGGGTTCGACCTTTGGTTCCGCAACATGCGGCCCATCTCCTCTGTTGAGGACAAGGCACCTTGGCGGTCGTCACCAGGTTGCCGGACACCAAACTGCTGGTGTCACTCTTGATGGCGCGTCTTCGACGCTTAGCTTGCATAATAGATCAAACGTTCGAGATTGTCAACCCTTCTAGAATCGGAAATTGCCAGAATCCGATTCCGTTGGCTGGCTGCATGGCTTGTTGCGTAGTTGATTAGCGAGCGCGGGCAGGTAGGCGCGCCGTCAGTCAAGTAGCGCGCTGACAATGCCTGTGATTCCGCTGATGGTGAGGAGCGCCAGCGTGATGCGGCGGAAGAGCGGCACCGAGACGCGCCGCGAGAGCGCGATCCCGGTTAGCCGGCCGAGCAGGACGGCGGGGATGAGCGCGATCAGCACCGGCAGCGACGACCGGCTGACGAGGTTCTGCGTCAGGATCGCCGGCAGACCGACCAGGTCCAGCGCGACGAAGTAGGCGGCGAGTGTCCCGCGAAAAGCGTGGATGCCGTAGCCGCGCAGGGTCAGCAGGAGCACGACCGGCGGGCCGGAGAGACCGGTGCTGGTCGAGAGGGAGCCGCTGGTGAACCCGGCCAGCATCGTCGCCCACCCCTGATGGGCTTTGCCTTGGGGTGAGCGCTCCACGCTGCCTCGACGGTCGCGTATCGAGAGCAAGACGGCGATGAGCACGACCACGTTCGCCAGCAGTCGGATCGTCTCCGCGTCGGCGAGCCGGAGCAGCGCCACGCCCGCCGCCATGCCGATGAGCGCGCTGGGGAACAGGGCGCGGACGGTCCGCCAGACGATATCCCGGCGGGTATCCACGAGAACGACCCAGCTCGTGCTGAGGGTCAGAACCTTGGTGATGACCACGGCGAGCGGCGGCGGATAGAGGAGCAAGAGGGGAGGCGCGGTCGCGAGGCCGAATCCGAACCCAGTGAGTCCGGAGACGATGCCGCCGATGTAAACGACGGCACAGGCCGCTATCAGTTCCCAGGTGATCACCCTCTAGCTACGCCTCTCCTTGCGCCGCGCGCACGGATCGCTATCGTACCCGGTAACGAGGAGCGATCGTGAAAGGGGATCGTGTGGCGGTGCATGACTTGGGGCACGGTGGGCACAACGCGCGGCCGGTTGTGCTCGTGACGGACTACGCCTGGCCGGATCTGACGATCGAGGAGCGGGTGCTTGCGGAGATCGGGGCGCGGCTCGTGGTGGCGGGCGCCGGCACGGCGGAGGAGATCGTCCAGCACGCCCCGGAGGCGGACGCGATTCTCACGTGCTGGAAGCGCGTGCCGGAGGCGGCGCTTGACGCCGCGCCGAGGTGCCGGATCGTCAGCCGGTACGGGATCGGCCTGGACAACATTCCGGTCGCGCATGCCACCGAGCTCGGTATGTTGGTCACGAATGTCCCCGATTTCTGCCTCGATGAAGTCGCCGACCACGCGCTGGCGCTGCTGCTCGCCTGCGCGCGGGGCATCGTCCGGTTCAGCCGGGAGACGAGTAGCGGGGTGTGGAACCCGTCGGCGGGTCGCGCGCTGCCGCGCCTGCGTGGGCAAACGCTCGGCCTGATCGGGTATGGCGCGATCGCGCGCAATCTCGCGCCAAAGGCGGCCGCGCTCGGCCTGCACATCGTGGCCTACACCCCGCGCATCTCGCCGGACGATGTCTCGCCTTATGGGCGGGGCACGCGAGACCTGGATGAGGTGCTGCAAGCCGCGGACTATCTCTCGATCCACGCACCATTGACCGAGGAGACGCGCGGGCTGATCGGGGAGCGGGCGCTGCGGTTGATGAAGCCGACCGCCTATCTGATCAACACGTCGCGGGGCGCAATCGTTGATGAAGCGGCGCTGGTGCAGGCCTTGCGAGAGGGGTGGATCGCCGGCGCGGCGCTCGATGTGCTGCCAACGGAGCCGCCCGACCCGGCCAACCCGCTGCTTGCGCTGGAGAACGCGATCGTCACGCCGCATGTCGCGTTCGCTTCGGCGGCGGCGGTCGAGGATCTACGCGCGAGGGCGGCGGAGCACGTCGTCCAGGTGCTGCGCGGCGAGGTGCCATCGAACCTGGTCAACCCGGCAGTGCTGGAGCAGCCGAACTGCCGGCTTCGCCGCGACCTGCCAACGTTTCCGTCGTGATGACAAGGAGCGAGCGATGCAGCAAGGACCCGCATTTGTCTTCGATCTCGATGGGACACTCGTCGATTCGGTCTATCAGCATGTGCTCGCTTGGAGAACCGCCCTGGAGGCGGTAGGAATCGAGCTGGCGGTCTGGCGGATCCACCGGCGGATCGGCATGAGCGGTGGACTCTTCGTCAACGCGCTGCTGCGGGAGATCGGACGGCCGGTCACCGTGGAAGAGACGGAGCGTCTACAGGCGCTCCACGCGGAAGCGTACCGGGAGCTTGCCGGGCACGTTCGACCGTTGCCTGGCGCTCGCGAGCTGCTCGTCACGCTGACAGAGCATGGCGTGCCCTGGGCGATCGCGACGAGCGGGCGGAGAGAAGTCGCGCGGCCAGTGCTGGACAGCCTGGCGGTACCGCCGAGCGTACCCGTCGTCACGCGCGACGACGTGGCTCACGCCAAGCCAGACCCGGACCTCTTCATTGCCGCGGCGAAGCGCCTCGGCGTCGATATCACGGACGCCGTGGTCGTCGGCGATAGCGTCTGGGACCTCCTAGCCGCGCGCCGGGCGCGGGCACTCGGCATCGGGCTCCTCTCAGGAGGCTACGGCCGGGCGGAGTTGGAAGTCGCGGGCGCCTACCGCGTCTACGAAGACCCGGCCGAGCTCCTGAAGAGCCTCGATGAGGTTGGTGTCCGGCTGCGCGATATGCCGGCGTAGCGCGGCCGTTTCTTATACGCCGCCCAGTGCCGCGACCCGCTGCGCGAAGGCAGCGATCTCGGCCTCGCCGTCGAGCGCGCCGATCTCAAGGTCATAGACCCGCTTCTCGCCCGGCTGCAGGATGGCCAGCTCGCCGCGCTGGCGGGCATCCAGCCGTCCTGAAGGCCGATTCGAGGAGGGCTCGATTCCGATCACGTACGTCCCCTCGCCGACCATCCGCCAGACGAAGTGGAACGGGAGTTGGCGCGCATTGAAGACCTCGTAGGCGCCGAGCCCGCGCGCTCGGTTCACGACGGCGACGGGAACGCTGCCGTCTTTCTCCGCGATGACCTCATGCTCGAAGACGCGCTCGACATATGCCGGCTGCGGCCCTTCCAGGACGCGGTAACCCTCCGCCGGGTAGTCGCCGCGCGGAATCACGTTGCGAGCCGGCACCAGGATTTCAGCTCCCTCGTCCACCACCGGGAATCCAACGTTGACGTGGTAGAGGTACATGTGTGGCGTCGGGTCCCAACCGACGTTCTCGACCTCGTCGTGGATCGTGAAGCGCGATTCTCCAACGCGTGCTTCGATCCGGCGGCGCAGCAGCAGGTGCTCGCCGAAGACTGAGGCCTGGAGCACCTCGCCCTCAGCGTAGAGGATGCATTCGTCTCCTTCCCAGCGGTGACCGTAGGCGGCAAGACGAGCTGGACGGTTGGAAACACGGCCGTGCAAGCCGAAGCGCTCGGTCTGCTTCGGCGGATAGTGGTACTGCGTCGCCGTGTCTTCGGCCATGAACATCGCATGCTCGAGGCCGCAAGTCGTGACCAGGCCGCCGCCCCAGTTCCGCAGCCAGCCCAAGTCTTCGTACTCGGCGAACCACGGTCCGCCGAATCCCACGCCTGATTGCCAGCCGATCGCCCGGCCGCCAAGCTCGCAGCGGCCGATATCGAAGGCGCGATCGACGATGACGTCGAATTCGAAGCCGGTCCCGGTCCGGAACTCGAGCACGCGGACGCCGCGCTCGTTCCCATCGCCCAGGGTGACCAGCCGCACCCCGGCGACCTGGTCCAGACTCCCCACCCGGCGCAAGAGCTCTTGGCGTGAGATGCGCTCTCCCCACAGTGTTGGCATCGTCAACCCCTTCCCATCATGGTTCCGGCGTCCGTCGCGACGCCGGTCAGTGCATTACCCACCCGCCGTCGATATGAATCATCTGTCCGGTTATGAACGAGGCAGCGTCGCTGGCGAGAAAGACGACCAGATTGCCGATGTCTTCCGGCGTGCCCCGGCGCTTGATGCTCTGTTGCTCCAGGACATAGGAGTTATAGCCCTCGGGATCGGGATGGATCTTCTCAGCGTCGGTCGGGAACGCTCCAGGCGAGATCGTATTGACGGTGATACCGTCCGGACCGATCTCCCGCGCCAGCGCCCGCGTGAACGCGACGATCCCGCCCTTGGAGGAGACATACGAGAGGAGCATGCTCCAGCCGCCGGAGATAGTGATAGACGAGATGTTGATGATCCGGCCCCGGCCGCTTGCCTTCAGGTGCGGGTACGCCGCCTGCGCGCAGAGGAAATAGCCGGTCAAATTGGTGCCCAGCACCTGGTCCCACTCGTCTTTGGTGATCTCCGTCCATGGGCGGCGCGGATAGATCGCCGCGTTGTTGACCAGGATGTCGATCCGGCCAAGCTGCTCGACCACGGCCTTGGTCATCCGGGCGATAGACGATTGGTCGGAGACGTCGCACAGCACGGAGATGGCAGAGCCGCCGGCGGCTCGCACCTTGTCTCGGATCGCGTCGATCGTCTCCTGCGTGCGTCCGACGCAGGCAACAGTCGCGCCGGCGTTCGCGAGGCCGAGGCAGATACCTTCGCCAAGCCCACCTCCGGCCCCGGTGACGATCGCCACGCGACCGTGCAGCGAGAATGCCTCGGGTTTGCCAACTGTCACGATCCCGCCTCCTCGATGCGCATCAGCGATGGACTCGGCGCGGGGGCCGTGTTCTCGACACGCCGCGTCCCGGATCGCTCTGTCCGGCTCCTGTGGCCGTCGGCATTGTATCCACATCGCCACGGGTGTACCGAGCGGGCACGCACCCGAGATGCATCGTGTGGTCTTGGCGCAATAGGTTGGACTGGAGGAGGCGCTACTGAATGGGATTCGCCCAAGAGCCGAGGACCGCTGGAACGGCCGCGAGGTCGGTGACGGTCCATTCCGGCGGCGGACCATGCCGATCTGGCGGGAGTTGGTTGCGATTGATCCAGCAGGTGCGGAAGCCGAACGCGCCCGCTCCCGCGATGTCCCAGCTATTGGCGGAGACGAAGGCGATCTCGCTCGGCTGGCACTCATACCGGGCGGTGCCGAGCGCGTAGACGCTGGGATGCGGCTTGTAGGAGCGAACGCTGTCGACGCTCAGGAGGGCGTCGAGGTGCTCGAGCAGACCGGCGGCGCGCGCCGCTTCCTCGAGCATGAGAGGCTCGCCGTTCGAGAGAATCGCGCAGGGAGTCGGAGCAAGGGCGGCGAGCACGGCGCGTGCCTCCGGATCGGCCGCTGGCGTCATCCAGGCCCGAACGAGGGCTTGGCGCCCAATCTCTGGGATGTCGAAATCGAAGTAAGCGAGGACGTAGTCCAGCGCCTCCGCGGTGACCTGGCGAAAGTCTCGGTAGTGAGCCTCGCCCATCAACGAGCGATGAACGCAATACTCGATCTGCTTCGTGCGCCAGAGACGGAAGAATTCAGAGGTCGGCGGTGACGGCCGGTGCCCGACGAGGATGGTCGCGCAGATCGCTTCGATCGCCTCGAGGCGGAAGAGCGTGCCGTAGGCATCGAAGAGGACGGCACGAGGCCGTGAATTGTCGCTCATCGCTGCCCCCGGCTAACCGGCATCTCCGAACGCCGGCCGTCAGCCTCAGCTACTGGCTAGAAGTGGCGCGCCGGCCGCGAGGACGACCGGGGCGGCGGGTGCGAGTCGCTTCACCGCTGCCATCGGCCGAGGCTGCCGCAGCCTGTCGCCGGCGACGCGTCAGCCGGGTCCGCGCCTGGACCGCGCCGGCAGGTGGGGTCACGGGGCGAGAAGTGACGGGAGAGGAGAGGACGAGCGATGCCGTGCAACGGGCGCCGGTCGCGCTGAGCCGATCGACGAGTTCCTCGAGCGCTGCCGCGTCGGGCACGTGAGCCTTGATCAGATAGGCGGCTTCGCCAGTCGTGCGGTGGCACTCAGCGACAGCGGGATCATTGCGGACGACGTCCAGGAATGCCTCGGTCTGCTCGCGGTCGACCGAGGCGGAAATGAGCGCCGTCAGCGCGCGGCCAAGAGCCTTCGGATCGACAACCGCGTGATAGCCGGTGATCACGCCGCGCTCTTCCAGCCGCCGCACGCGCTCGATCATCGCCGGGCTAGAGAGACCAACACGCTCGGCTAGCGCCTTCATCGTCAGGCGACCGTTCTCCTGGAGTTCCGCCAGGATGCGCTCGTCAATAGTGTCGATCAGGTTCATTCCCCTCTCCCAGCTTTATTCGGATGCGCCTATGATCCTTGTTTCCACACGGGGTTTCGTTGCGTGCCCGCTAGGCCGGTCTTTCGACAAGGTAATACCCGTCATGTAGTCTATCCGTGAGGCTCATTTCGTGCAAGAATCGCTATGTTCCCGAATGCAGCATCTAGTTGCAAAGAATCGGCCAGCCATAACCGCTTGGCTAGCGTGGTTCAGCACGGTGATTTATGAACCGGCTCGGTTCGAGAGTCGCTGCGGTATCCTTCGCCCATCCGAAGCATCGAGCAATAGGAGCAGCGTCACGTAGCGGATCGAGCGGAAGAGACAAGGATCATCTGCGACGGGCGTCCGGCGGCGAGACGTGGGGCCATTTCAAGCGTTCGCCGCGCGGCCCGCGGGGCGAGGAGAAGACCATGCGCCTGGAGCGGCTCGACGGCGATGACATCAATCGGCCGGTTGGCGCGGCCGTCGTTCGCGTCAGCAATGGCGACATCGTATTGGAGCTAGGACCGGCTGACGGGCCGCCGCTCGCGCGGCTCGCGATGAGCCACGCCGAGGCGACACGGCTTGCCGCGACGCTTACCTCGGTCGTCCGCGGGGGCGGCGAATCGGTGCTGATCGTGGAGGATTGAGCGCTCGCCGGGGAGATTGTGCAGCGTTTCACAAGAGGGTCTAACCATTCGAGGGTCTGTAGCGTCTAATCTAATGGGATGCGCGAGATGCCGGCTCGCGGGCCGGCCCCCGACTTGGAACGTTGACAACCGATCCGAGGAAGGGAGCGCCAGCTCGTGGGGCGGCGCGAACTTGAGTCCGCCACCGGCGACGTGAGCCCGTCGCCGCAGCGCATCCACTTCCTCAGCTCATTCCCCACCTTGTTCGGAGCGATGGCTGTCGCTTCAGACGGTCGCTCCGCCTCTTAGTTTTTTCTCCCCTGCAACGTGGTTGGCTCGGTCGCGGCCACGTTGATGTCCCTCAGGGCAAGCGATCGAGGCAGCTGTCACGCCCGGCCTGAGATGATCTCGGGCCGGGCGTTTGGCGCTGACCTGAATTCGGTGAGTGTGTCTACGGTAGCCGCGCCAACGCCTGCAAGATGTTTCCAGAATCGCAACGGTCCTGTAACGCTCCCGCGCCAGTCGCGACGTACCTGTCACGGCCAGTGACTAAGATGCAGGTAGAAGCGATCGAGGGGCGGGCTCGCCACCAGCTTGTTGAAATTGATTCGTGGCGAGCCGAGGAGGCAGCAGTGGTGAGGCCGAGCGTGCTGGTCGTGGAGGATGATGCCGCGACGCGTGCGTTCCTCCAAGATCTTCTGGCTGCCCAAGGATATCGGGTCCGGGTGGCTGCTGACGGAAAAGAGGCTCTCGCGGCAATCGATGCCGAGCATCCGGACCTCGTGCTCAGCGATGTCGTCATGCCGAATCTCGACGGGATTTCGCTGGTTGTGCAACTCCGCGCTCGCCAGGACAATGTCCCGGTCATCCTAATGAGCCGAAGCCTTCGGCGATCTCCGCTGGCGACCGTACGCCTCATCAGAAAGCCGTTCGACGTTCAGCGCCTGCTTGCCGCGGTCAGCGAGGCACTGGACAGCGCTGCACGCAACCATCCCGTTCCCACTACCTGAGACAGCCAGATCGGGGGAAATAAACAGGACATCCGCTTTTCGATCGAAAAGCGGATGTTATCGATGTGCTCAGGCGAGCGGTGGAGGCTTAGGCGTTGGACGCCGATTCCTCGGAGATTCGCGAGCCACCGGCCACGGCGCGCTCCACCGTTGCGTAGGGTTGCGGCCCGATCTCGGCCCAGCCCCTCTGGACCGCGTAGCGCAGCGCCGCGACGCGGTCGTCCACTTGCAGCTTGCGCAGAACCGAGGTCATGTGGTTCTTCACCGTCTGCTCGGTGATGAAAAGCGCGTCGCCGATCTCCTTGTTGGAGTGCCCCATCACCAGGCAGTCGAGAACTTCGAGCTCTCGCGGCGAAAGCGTCACCTCCGGGTCGGCAGAACCGCCCTCGCTGAGGGAGCGGAACTCGCCGAGCACCCGCCGCGCCAGGTTCGGATTGGTCAGCACCGTCTGATGCAGCGGGTTCTCGCCGCGTAGGACGGCATGGACCGTCTCGACGATCTTGGCCGGATCGAGATCCTTCGTCAGGAAGGCCGAGGCGCCCACGCGGATCGCGGCGAAGAGCCGGTCATCATCGACGTGCATCGAGAGAAAGATGATCGCCGTGTTCGGCCGCTCCCGCCGGAGGGCCGAGGCGACGTGGAGACCGGTGACGCCCGGCAGCTGCACGTCCATAATGACCAATGCTGGCTTGTAGATATCCGCCTCATGGAGGGCTTCGTGGCCGTTGGAGGCCTCGGCGACCACCTGCAATCGCGGATCCTGTTCCAGAATGCGCCGTAATCCGGAGCGGAACAGCGGGTGGTCATCGACGATCATGATCCGGCGCTTCAGCATTGCGGGGTCTCCTTGACTTTCGGTACCAATCGCCCGGCTGCCGTGACTCGGCTATTGACCGGACGCCTCACTTTTAGGCTATTGAGACTTTTCACTCCAGGTGCAAGAGGATGACCTGGGTCCAGGATTCTCCGGGACAAATTTCCTAGGACTGTAAGTACGCCCCGAAAGGGTGATGCGGAGCACACCCGCGAGTGCTCGGTATACTTGCCGCGCTGCTCCCATCAGCCACGGTCGGTGTTTCGACGGTCGGCGCGACGATGGAGCCGTGGCCGCAGCCTAGAGCCGAAGTTGCAGAGGTTCTCGATGACTGATACTGACACGTCTACCCGGACTTGTCCACACTGCGGGGAGCCCAATCCCGCGGTCGCCCGCTACTGCATGCACTGCGCCGGAAGCCTTGCAGGCGGTCCGCCGCCCGTCGCTCCTCGCCGCGTCGTCGTGACGGGGCTAGGCGCGATTACGTCGCTCGGTCCAAGCGCGCCAGAGACGTGGCGGCGCATTTTGGCAGGGGAGAGCGGCTTGCGCCGGGCGGCGAATTTGGACCCGGATGTCCATCCGTGCCTGGTGCGCGGTGACGTGGATGACAGCCAGGTACCGAACCGCTTCCTCGATGCCAAGACGGCGCGCAATACCTCGCGATTCGCGCGATGGGCGGTCGAGGCGGCTGGGGAGGCGCTGATCGACGCGGGCTTGCTGACTCAAGACTTCCAACCGACGACAGAACTCGAGGCAGGAGGCGTCATTATCGGCACCTGCATCGGCGGCACCCACGACGACTTGCTGCCTGCCTACGCGGCGTTCCTCGAGCGGGGGCTGAGCCGCGTGCCGCCTCATCTCCACGTCAAGTTTCCGCATAACCTGGCGGCGTACTCGATCCACTGGCGGTTCGGCCTGCGTGGCCCGAGCAATACCGTCGTCACGGCCTGCGCGACCGGCTCACAGGCGATCGGTGAGGCGTTCCACACCATCAAGTACGGCAAGGCGCCGCTCATGGTCGCTGGCGCCGTCGAGTCGGACAGCCATCCGATGTTCATCGCGGCGTTCGAGGTCATGAAGGCGCTCGCGACCGACGCCAACGACCGCCCGGAGGAGGCGAGCCGTCCGTTCGATCTCTCGCGCGCCGGTTTCGTGCTGGGCGAGGGCGCGGGCGTGGTGGTCCTCGAGGATCTGGAGCACGCGCTGCGGCGTGGCGCTCGCATCTATGCCGAGATCCTCGGATTCGCCTCGACCAATGATGCCTACCACCCGATCGCGCCGCACCCGGAGGGCGCCGGCGCTGCCAAAGCGATCCGGGCCGCGCTCGCCGACGGAGGCGTCGATCCCGATCGCGTCGGCCATATCCAAGCACACGCCGCCTCGACGCCGGTGGGCGATCCGGCGGAAGCCGCGGCGATCAAGGCGGTCTTCGGCGAGCGTGCCGCCAGCATCCCGGTGACGTCGCTCAAGGGAGCGCTCGGGCACTGCATGGGCGCCGCCGGGGCGATCGAGACAGTGCTCGGCATCTTGACGATGGCCAACCAGTGCATCCCGCCCACGCGCAATTACCGAACGCCGGACCCGCAGATCGGGCTCGACATCGTTCACGGCGAGCCGCGGCAGGCGTCGTTCGACGTGATGACGAAGCACTCGTTCGGCCTGGGAGGCCAGAATGCCTGTCTCGTCATCGGGCGCGCGGACCATTGAGACGGCGCAGTTCGAGGACAGGAGAAGCCATTATCAGGAGGGAGGACGATGAGCGGAGTAGCGGCAACGAGGCAATTTGTGGCCGGCATGGGCTTGCCATCTGGTGATCTGCATGAGCTTCCGTCCTCTCCGCTGCGGTTCCCGGACGGCGGGCAGTGGCGCGTGGAGATTCCGTCGGTCGAGGGGCCAAACGCGCTGCGGATGGTCTTCGAGGCGGCGGACGAGTTCGGGGTGCCCGTGCACCGTGTCAGCCAGGGCAGCGGCGTCATGCTCCTGACCGATGCCGAGCTCGATGAGATGGCGGCGCTCGGTAGGTCGCGCGGCGTCGAGGTCAGCCTGTTCGTCGGACCGCGCGCCGGTTGGGATACCGGAGCGATGGCCTACTCGACCGCGGGCCGGATCGTCGCGCCAAAGATTCGCGGCATGGAGCAAATCGTCCAGGCGGTCGAGGACGTCAAGCGCGCCTGCGAGCACGGCATCAACAGCGTGCTCATTACCGACGAAGGCTTGCTCTGGGTGCTCAATGAGATGAAGCGCGCCGGCGAGCTCCCGAGCGATCTCATCCTGAAAGGTTCCGTTATGCTCGGCGCCAGCAACCCTGCCTCGATTGCCTTGCTGGAGCGCAACGGCCTGACGACCTTCAACGTGCCGACCGATCTCTCGCTCGCGCAGCTTGCCGCTATCCGCGCCGCCACGACGATGCCGCTCGACATCTACATCGAGGTGCCGGACGATGTGGGCGGCTTCGTGCGGCACTACGAGATCGCCGAGATCGTCCGCGTCGCCGCTCCGGTTTACCTCAAGTTCGGTCTGCGCAACGCGCCGAATATCTACCCGAGCGGCACGCACCTGGAGCCGACGGCTATCTCTCTCACCCGCGAGCGGCTGCGCCGCGCGAAGATCGGGCTCGACCTGCTGCGCCGGCTCGATCCTGACACGGTGATGTCTCCGCTGCCCTCCGCCGCGACGACTGCCGCAGGCGCGTAAGCATTCGAACCGACCTAGGCTGCTGCCCGGCCGGGAGCTTCGCCGCTCTCGCGCCGGGCGATTTCGTTGCGGGCAAGCAATACCGGTGAAAAGCGCTCGTCCGGCATTGCTCGCCGTGAGAGCGCCCGATCCGCCTTGTCTTCCACCTGGGCTATCGCCATTCCTACGGCGATGAGACGATACTCATAGCGGCCGCGGCCATGTGATCAGCAGGGCTGTTGCCGTTTCGTCGGTATCGCCGGTCACGAGGGACTCGCGCATCGTGAGCGCGTCGGTGCAACAAGCATCCACAACGCTTCAGGTCGGGCCAACGCTGCGTGGCCTGACCCGGGAGGAGGTGCTTGCGCGTCGCGCGGCTGGTCAGGGCAACGACGTTCGTCTGGAAACGACGCGCTCCTACGGCCAGATTCTCCGGGCCAACGCGTTCACGTTTATCAACGTCGTGCTCTATGCCACGAGCGGCGTTCTCGTCGGCATGGGCCTGTACGGGGATGCGCTGGTCACCGCCGGCCTGGTGCTGCTCAACGTCGCGATCGCTGTCTTCCAGGAAGGGCGCGCGAAGCATAAGCTGGACCGGATTGCCCTCCTGACCAGACCCTCGGTCACGGTGATCCGCGAGGGTGAAGCGGAGAAGGTCAACCCGGCCGAGGTGGTCGTCGGCGACTTGATCCAGGTCGCGCCGGGGGACCAACTAGTCGTCGATGGTCAGATCGTGCGCGGCGAGCTGGAGCTCGATGAGTCGCTCTTGACGGGCGAATCCGAGCCGGTGACGAAGCGAGCGGGCGATACGGTCTATTCCGGCAGCTTCTGCGTTGCCGGAACGGGGGTCTTTGAGGCCCAGCGAGTGGGCAGAGAGTGCCGAGCGAGCCAACTGACGATCCAAGCACGCTCGTTCCGGCAAGAGAAGACGCCCCTCCAGCGAGAGACCGAGCTCATTATCCGGGTGATGGTGATCGTCGTCGTGCTCGTTGCCGGGCCAGTGATCATCGACCTCGCCGTCCGGTTCGTGGACGTGATCGCGGAATGGCTCGGGTCACTCGATGAGTCGTTCTACGCGACGCTCGATGAGGCCTACCGGGGATATTCAGCGCGGGAGATCGTTCGCGCCGCGGCGGTCGTCGTCGCCCTCGTGCCGCAGGGACTGGCGCTGATGGTCGTCGTCACCTACGCGGCGGCGGCGGTGCGGCTCGTCGGCAGCGGGGCATTGGTGCAGAGCGCGAACGCGATCGAATCGCTCTCCCACGTCAATCTCCTATGTCTGGACAAGACCGGCACGCTGACCACCAATGAACTCACCCTGGAGACTCTGGTGCCGCTGTCGGGCTCGCCGGACGAGATTCGCCGCATGCTCGGCGATGTCGTTGCTAGCCAAGGCGCTCGCAACCGGACCAGCGATGCGCTGGCGGCGGCCTGTCCAGGTCAAGCACGGCACGCTGTCGCCTCGGTGCCTTTCTCATCCGCTCGGAAGTGGAGCGCGGTCGCGTTCGACGAGCCGGCGCTGTCTGGCGCGTTCTTCCTCGGCGCGCCGGATGTGCTTGCCTCCTCGCTGCAACCGGGTTGGGATCTCCAGCCTCGTGTCGAAGCGTGGACCAAACAGGGACGACGCGTCCTCCTCTTCGCACGCCACTCCGCGACCAGATCGCTGCACGATGAAAACGGAGACCCGCGTCTACCGTCCGATCTCGAGCCGCTTGCGCTACTGGTCCTGGCGGACGTGCTCCGGACGGAGGCACGCGAGGTCATGGAGCGCTTCGCTGCGCTCGGAATCCACCTCAAGCTGATCTCCGGCGACGATCCACGGACGGTCGCCGCCCTGGCGCAGCAAGCCGGGTTCCCGGAACCGATCCACCTCGTCTCCGGTGATGAGCTCGAAGAGGCGGATGAACGGAAGTTCGGGGAGCTTGCCGAAACCGGGACGATCTTCGGCCGCACGACTCCCGAGCAGAAGGAGCGCTTGGTCCGCGCCTTCCGCGCTCAGGGCGCGTATGTGGCGATGGTCGGCGACGGCGTCAACGATGTCCTGGCGCTGAAGCAGGCGAACGTCGGCATTGCGATGCGCAGTGGCAGCGCCGCCGCGCGCGGCGTCTCCGACCTCATCCTGCTCAACGACTCGTTCGCCGTGCTGCCGCTCGGCTTCCAAGAGGGGCAACGCATCATGGGCGGCATGCGTGATGTCATATCGCTCTTCCTGACGCGATCGCTCTCCGTGCTCGCGCTCATTCTCGGTGCGGGACTCGCTGGCGCGCCGTTCCCGATTACGCCGAAGCACAACTCCCTGCTGGCCTTGCTGACGGTCGGCATCCCCACCCTTGCGCTCGCCGCCTGGGCGAAACCGGAGCGCGACAGCGGGCAGCTCCTCCGCAAAGCGATTCCCTTCATCGCCCCCGCGGTGTTGCTGCTCACTCCGGTGGCGCTGACGCTCTACCTCGCGTGGTGGCACACGACGGGTGATGCCATGCTGGCTCGCACTGTCCTGACCGTTGCCGCCACTGTAGCGGGCGTGCTCCTCATCCCATTCGTTCAGCCGCCGACTCCGGCGTGGGTTGGCGCCGAGACGCTCAAAGGCGACTGGCGCCCGACGATCCTTGGCGTCCTGCTGCTCGGGATGCTGCTTTTCGGGTTGCAGAACGAGGACTTCCGGCAAACGTTCGAATTGTCGTCCCTCGCCTGGACGGACCTCGTGGTCATCGGGCTGGCGTGCGCGGGCTGGGCCGTCGCGCTCCGCTGGGCATGGCGCACGCACCTGATCGATAGGCTGCTCGGACGCTCTCTGGATTCCTGATTCGGAACCGGTTCTGCGCCGACGGCGACCGCTACCATCACCCCGGACTTCTCGGTCGACGTGAGCGCGCCGATCCCGCGATTCGGCGACAATTGCCCCTGCCATAGTCGGTGGACAACGGAGACGGAGGGCTCGGGGACGATGGGTATGAGCCTGAATCGAGTGTCTGGTTCGGCGGAGACCCCGCACGAGGTGCGCGTGCAATCATCCGGGCGCGCTCTCGCGACGATGACGCCCGTCCTGAGCTTCTCGAGCGTAACGAAGTCGTGGAATACAGAGTCCGACTCTACCCGACGAGCTATCTGTTCAAGCCAGGGCACCGGATTCGCGTGGACATCTCCAGCAGCAACTTCCCGCGCTTCAGCCGAAATCTCAACACGGGCGAGGATGTGGCAACCGGAACGCGGATAGCGATCGCGCACCAAATGGTGCTGCACTCGTCGGAATGCCCGTCACACATCCTGTTGCCGGTAGTCCCGCGCTGACCGCGGCCGCGTCGCAGGCAAGGGAATGACCGACGGTGCCGCACGTGGCCCGGCTGCGTCCACTGAATTGCGATGATTGACGAGAGATTGGGGGAGGATGTTGCCGTTTCAGGAGGATGAAGCGTGAGCGAGGCGTTCAATGGGCTCGGGATGCATCTCGGCAATCTGTCGCGGCTGTCGAACGCGGAGACGCGATCGATCAGCGCGGAGAATCCAACCGGCGAGAAGGGGCGTGGCGGGATGGCGACCGAGGGAACGGGCGCGATCCCCGCACGGGAGCTTGGTCGCGGCTGGAAGGTTTCGCCGAGCATCAATATCGCCGGCCACCAGAAGGCAGTGCTGGCCGATATCGAAGGTCCGGGCGCGATTCAGCACATCTGGCTGACGGTGAACCCGAGCGCCTGGCGGCGGTTGGTGTTGCGCGCCTATTGGGACGGCGAGGAGACGCCGTCCATCGAGACGCCGCTCGGTGACTTCTTCTGCAACGGCTGGTGCGAGCGGTGCAACATCTCGTCGCTCCCGGTCGCGGTCAATCCGGCTGGTGGATTCAACAGCTACTGGGAGATGCCGTTCCGGAAGCACGCGCGCATCGAGGTGGAAAACCTGAGCCCGGACGAGATCCGCGGCTTCTACTACCAGATCACCTACACCCTCACCGACGTGCCCGAGGACCGGGCTTACTTGCATGCCCAGTGGCGCCGGAACAACCCACTCCCGAGCGGAGAGGTGCACACGATCCTGGACGGCGTACGCGGGCAAGGCCACTATGTCGGCACCTACCTGGCGTGGGGCGTGAACTCAAACGGCTGGTGGGGCGAGGGCGAGATCAAGTTCTATATGGACGGGGATACCGACTGGCCCACAATCTGCGGCACCGGCACGGAGGATTACTTCGGCGGCGCGTGGAACTTCGAGCACCCGCAAGGGCAGTACGGCATCTACTCGACGCCCTTCCTCGGCCTGCCCCAGGTCATCATCCCGGATGGGCTGTACCGAGCGCAGCAACGGTTCGGTATGTATAGGTGGCATGTCATGGACCCGATCCGATTCAAGTCGGATCTACGGGTCACGATCCAGGCGCTCGGGTGGCGATCGCCGCTAGAGGGGCAGCGGCGCTATTACGCGCGGAACGACGACATCGCCTCGACGGCGTTCTGGTACCAGACCGAGCCGCACGCGCCTTTCCCGCCCCTGCCCGGCCTGAACGATCTCGAAGTGATTTGAAAGGGCTGGCTCCTGGCTCCGCGTCAGTCACGGAGCTAGGAGCCCTACCGTGGTGTGCTCAGTCGCCGGTAACGGCCTCGCGTTCTGGCGCCGGGCGCGTCTCGATCGGAGCTGGACCGGCCAGCGATGGCTGATGCAGGAGCGGGGCGACGCCCGACTGGCAATAGACCCGCTTGTCGGCCAGGATGCCGTAGAACTCCGGTCGCGGTCTTCCAGGAGGTTGAGTCCGAACCAGTCCTCGGTGCGGGCGCGCTCGATCGCGCCGTGGAGGCCGACGATCGCGGTTGCCAAGTCTCCTCGTTCTTGACCTCGGCGACGATCTGGCCGGTCGGCGCGACGATGCGACCGTGGCCGTAGGAGTTCGCGCAGCCTGGCGTGGGCGGGCGTACGACCTGGTTGGATCAGACCGTTCAGGACTGGTTTGCGAAAGTCATCGCCCCAATTGGAGCCGGGGCACAACCCAGCGCGGCTGGGCAGGGCGGCATCACCCGCCGGAGCGCGGCTGGATCGGCGGGCTATTGTCAAAGTCAGAGCCGCGATTGGTGGTGCTGGTGCTGCTGCCGCGGGAGATGCCGACGACGCTCGCGTAGCGCTGGATGCTGTCGCGGCCACGCGCGGTGTATTTGCCGCCATTCCGCTGCAAGTCCTGCAGCGCGTGTTGGAGCTCGGAAAGCTCGTCGGCGGAAAGCTGATCGCAGCGCAGCGCGGGACCCTCGTTCTTGATCAAGACCTCGGTGCGCGTCTCGTAGCCGCCAGTCGGCTTGTGACCGGTCGCGGCGCAGATGCTTCGTTGCTCGATCCCGGATGGGCGCGGGAACTCTTCGGGGAGCGGTTGCCCATCCGGCCCCAGAAGGTACTTCGACCAATTCGGGTTCCGATGGATCTCCAGCATCATTGCTTGCCAAATCGGCCCGGCGCCCTCGATGCCGTCTCGCGGCGGGAGCTGCGTTGCCGCGCTTCCGGTCGCCGATGTCTGGCCGGACCAGACGCCGACCGCGAGGTCGGTCGTGTAGCCCATCGTCCAGATGTCCTTCCAACCATCGGTCGTGCCGGATTTGGCGGCGGTCGGACGGCCAAGCGCTTCAGCCGTCTGCTCGAAGAGGTTGCCACGCGCGAAGACCATCTCACGCGCCTCGTTGTCGGTCAGGATCGACGTGATCTGGTAGGCGTACTCCGCGCGCAGCACCTGCTCGCCGGGGTTGTTTTTCAGCGATTCCTTCAGGTCGTAAAGGACGTTCCCTCGCGCGTCCTCGATCCGCAGGATCGGTGTGGCGGGAACGTAGCGGCCGTTGTTCGCGAAGGTCGCGTAGACGTTCGTATGCTCGAGGAGGGAGACCTCGCCGGTGCCGATCGAGAAGGAGAGGCCGTAGTTGTACCAGGGCTCCGGCAACCCGGTGCGGATGCCCATCCGCTTCGCCAGCTCGTAGGCGTGCTCGATCCCGGCGAAGCGGCCAGCTTTGATCGCCGGAATGTTCAGCGAGTTCGCGAGCGCCGTGCGGACGCTGACGGCGCCGTAGAAGGTGCCGGTGTAGTTCTGCGGCCGCCAGACGCCGCCCGGACATGTCGGGCACGGCTCCTCGAACGAGGTATCCATGATGATGGTGCCCGGGTTCCAACCGCTTTCGAACGCGGCGGCATAGATGACCGGCTTGATCGAGGAGCCCGGCTGCAAGAGAGCGAGCGCGTAGTTGTTTTGGCCGCCGATGCCCGCGTCGTTGAAGTCGGCCGAGCCGACCATCGCGAGAATTTCCCCGCTCCACGGGACGATCGCGACCATCGCCGCGTTGTTCCGCTCGTAAGGAAGATTGGCCTGGACACCCTGGCGAACGATCTCCTCGGCCCGCTCCTGCAGCTCCACGTCAATCGTCGTGTAGACCTGGAGACCGCCGCGGAAGTAAGCCTCCTCGCCGTAGGTGCGCTTGAGGTACTCCTGCACGTAGATCGTGAAGTGGGGCGCGTGCTTGATACCGCCGGAGCGCGTCTGCGGCTGGAGCGGCACCTTGAATGCCTCATCCGCCTCGGCGCGGGTGATGTAGCCGTACTTGACCATTTGGTCGAGTACGTAGCGCTGCCGGCGCTTGGCGATGTCGAAGTTGACGGTCGGGTCGTAATACGACGGCGCCTGCGGCAAACCGGCCAGGAGTGATGCTTCTGCTAGGTTCAGATCCTTGGCGTGCTTGCGGAAGAAGGTTTGCGAAGCCGCCTCGATGCCGTAGGAGCGCTGCCCGTAGAAGATCTGATTGAGGTACATCGTGAGGATGTCCTCTTTCGAGAACTTTCGGTCGAGCTCGACCGCGGCTAGCGCCTCCCGGAACTTGCGGGAGATGGAGATCTCGTTCGGATCGATCTGGTCCGGGTACAGACCGCGCGCCAGCTGCTGCGTGATCGTCGAGCCGCCCGAGGAGCCGGCGCCACTCAGATTGATGAACGCGCCGCGGATAATCGCGATCGGCTCGACGCCGTAGTGGCTCCAGAATGTCGCGTCCTCGGCGGCGATCGTCGCGTCAATCAGCTCGGGTGCAATTTCGTCGAGCGTAACGAACTCGCGGAAACCGCCCTCCGGCGCCTCGACTTCCATCAGGAGAACGCCGTTGCGGTCGAAGATCCGCGTCGTCTCGAACGTACTGGAAAAGACGGAAGTTGCGTCTGGCAGACTCTCGTTGACGCGGCGGTAGGCCTCAACCGTGCCGGCGACTGCCGCCGCGGTCGAGGCGATGAACAGACCGACGCCGACGAAGAGCAAGATGAGGGAAATGACGGCGCCGGCGATGACGAAGCGCCAGTAGCCGAGTCCGCGCTTCTCCTCGCGTCCTGTGACGCCGGGGAGAAGGTGAGGCGGCAGGCCAGCGGCCCGGCGAGCTAGCAGCGAGCTCCGGTACTGCGCCGCGCGGCGGCGGGATGTTGGATAGCGACGATGCGCGCGCTCGATGCGTCCGTGGCTCATCGTACCTCGTCTGCCGATCTGCGAATGTGTCCGGCGGCGGGCGCGCCCTCTCCGCGGGCCCTTGGTCCCCCACCCTGCCTGGCGGCAGAGCTCACATCTCCGGACGCGCGGCGCGCCGGCCGCGTTTCACAGATGGTAGCACGCGGCCGGCATCGTCACGTTCCGGAGATCACGCTCGTCAGGTGGCGGAAGATGGCGCCGCGTTTCGCGGCAAGCTCTTCTTCCGTGAGATGCCCGGCGTCGCGCAGCTCGATGAGCGATCGGAGCCGGACAGCCGCTTCCCCGAGCGCCACGATTCGCGTCGACCGCCGTTCCGCTTCTTCCTCGGTCAGCGCTCCCATTCTGGCCAGGAGATGCAGCGCGGTCAGCGCGGCGGCTTGCTGCGCCGCTGTCGGCGGAACAAGGTGAACGGCGCTGTTCGCATCTCGGGACTCGGCGAAGACCGCAATCGCGGCCGCTTCATATGCGCGGACGGTCTCCCACGCCTCGGCGACTTCCGTCGGCACGTTCGGAGCGGGCGCTTCCTCCTGCGTCTCGACCTCCTGCACCGTGCCTTCGATCTCCGCCGGTTCCGCTGCGGCTGCTTCGAGTGAGGAGTGCTCCGTGATCACTTCGTCTGGCGACTCCACCTGCTCGGGAGTCGCCACCGCGACATCTTCCTCGCTAGGCGCGGCAGGCTCGGCGGCGGCGCCATTTCTGCCGGGAGCCTCGACGGCGTCGAGCGTCGCGGTGGCCGTCGTCTCCGCTACTGTTGCCGGTGTAACAGAGACGACCGACTCCGCCGGTGACGGAGCAGGCTCGGCTGACGATGTATGGGCGGCAGCGACCTCGGTGGACGCCGCTGGCGCGGCCGGCGCTTCTGAATCAACCGGCACGAGCGTCGCGGACTGCCTGTACGGCTTGCGCCAGGGCTGGATGAGCCGAGCAGGGACGCCGAAGGGTACGCCTCGCGAGCGGAGCCCGACCAAGAACGCGCCGCGCTCGCGAAGATTCCGATCGGCGTCGGCGAGCTGATCGAAGATGAACGGGATCTCGTACCGGCCGGTCGTCTCGTCGCCGATGCCAATATAGACGACGGGCGTTCTGTGCCGATCGGCGCATTGAGCGCCGAGCACGTCGATAAGGAGCGGGAGCGGCAAGCGGTTGATCCCGTCGCCCTCGGGGCTGCCCCAGATCAGCGAGCGCGTTGTCAGCCAAACCTCCGATGGCACGACGGGCAGCCCGACGCGCAAGGGGGCGGACGCTCGCCCGGTCCAGATCACATTTTCAGACTCGAAGCGCGATGCCTCGTTCCACGAGATGTGGAACGCTGGCTCCGGGAGGGTGCGATCGGCGAGCGCCGGGGGCAGACCCGCGTAGATCAGCGTTTCCCGCATCCGCTCCGCCCGGCGACCGATACGGGACCCAAGGCCGCGCCGGAATCGGATCGCGAACAGGCGTGAGAGGTCTCCGTGCCGGTAGAGCACCTGCAAGCCAAGCTCGTCCCACGGCGAAAGGGGTGTGAGAACGATGCCCTCGATCAAGGAGATCGGAATGCCGAAGCCGGTGGGTTCGCGCTCATTGACGAGAAGGTAGCGCTGGGTCACGCGCAGGCGCGCTCGCTCCAGGCGACCGCCCCGCTCGGCGAAGCCGGGGAAGCCGCCGAAAATCTCGCCCTCGGCTTCGAACAGCACGTCGCCTCGCTCAGCGATCCAGTGCTTGATCTCGCTCTCCGGCTGCGCTCGGAGTTCAGGGGCGATCGCCATCGCCTCGACGAACTTGCCGCGTGGCCAGAGACGCAGGCGCGAGACGCCCAACACCATCGCTTCGTACCCTCCACCCTCGTTCGTTCGATGTCGCGATCCTGCCCGCCGTGGCGCTACACGGAGCGCGCGACACGGGCAGACGCTTGGCGCGGCGAGCGACAGCCGCGGGAGGCATGGCTCGCGCTCGGCCTGTTGCGGCGGGGCACCAAATCAATGCTACTCGAAATGCCCGCGTACGTACAGGGGTAACGCGCCTAAGGAAGGCATTTGGGGCGCTTGATAAGCCTGCAATCTCACACGAATCGGGGTTTATACGTTATAACAGTAGCAACGGCGCCAGGGGGCGACCGTGATCGGGCAGGAGACCGCCGGAGCACCGCTCAATATGACGCTCACGGTCGCCAAGCCAACTTCGGGCGCGGAAGGGCTGCACTCCAACTTGGAGGGCGTGCCTCCGGTGTCGTTCGAGTCGCTGGTGGAGCGCCACCAAGCGGAGATCTATCGTTTTGCTCTCCACCTGACTCGAAATCAGGCGGATGCTGACGATCTTTACCAGGAGACGATGCTCAAGGCCTACCGAGCGTTCGGTCGGCTCGACAGCCAAGCCAATTACCGGGCCTGGCTGTACCGTATCGCGACGAACACCTTCCTCAGCAGCCGGCGCAAGGCTGGGCGCGAGGGACCGCTCGATGCAGCGGTAGAGGCGAATGTCGCGGCCGATCCGGTCGACTACGCGGCGAGCCTGGACGCACGGGACATCCTGGCTGAGATAAAGGCCTTTGTCTTGAGCTTGCCCGCGAAGCAGCGCATTGCGCTGATTCTGCGAAAATATCACGACATGGGCTACGACGAGATCGCGAGCACCTTGAAGTGCAGCGAAGCGGCCGCACGCGCCAACGTTCATGAGGCGCTGCGCAAGTTACGGGAGCGCTTCGGTGACCGTCTCTAACCGGAATGGGCGTCACGGGGCGACCATCCCGCGCCGACCCGCAAGCTGAGCTGGATGGATACTGCCATGTCCACGCACCCTATCGCACGCCGGAACGTCACGAAGCCGCAGGTGATTCCGCAGCGAGTCGCCGTCGCCCCCCCAATGGACCTCGCGAGGCTCGCCGACCAGATGGGCATTGATGTGTGCGACGTTGCCTGCGATGCGATGCCGGCGCTGGTGCTGAAGGACCTCGATCCAGCCGACCGCCAGTGGGTCGTGCGACACACCAAAGAGTGCAGCTACTGCCGCGACATGCTTGCCCGCTACGAGTTCGTCAATACCGCCCTCGACCGCCTTGCCGAAACCCTGGAAGCAGAACGACCAACGCCGCCGCCGCTTACGTTCTTGGCCAAGCGTTTGCGTCGTGCCGCCTATGCCCGGATCGAAAGCCCGGTTGGGCCGCTCTTCGTCGCGGCGAGCGATCAAGGCGTATGCGAGGTCGGCTTCGGCGTCAATGAGACGGAGGAAGCATTCCGCCGCCATTTGGAGCGCCGAGGTTTCGCCCCGACCGCGAATGGCGTTGCCATTGAATGGATTGCGCGTCAGCTCCAGGAGTATTTCCGGGGAGAGCGGAACCGATTCGAGGTTCCGCTCGACTTTTCCGGCGTACCGGCGTTCACGCGCGCCGTCCTCCTTGCCACCGCGGAAGTACCCTATGGCCATCTCGCGACGTACCGGGATATCGCCCAGCGGGTAGGGCGTCCCGGGGCGACGCGAGCGGTTGGCAACGCACTCGGGCGTAACCCGATTCCGATTATTGTCCCCTGCCACCGCATCGTCCGTTCCGATTCCTCGCTTGGTGGCTACGCCGGTGGTATCGAGATCAAGCAACGACTGTTAGCACACGAAGGCGCAACACTTCACTGAATCCCCCAGAAGACTCCCCAAAATCCCATCCTCCCTCTCGTTCACTCCGACGGGTTATGCTTCCCCCAGACCGGCGCTGACCGGCCGAGGCGCCATGCAGCACGCGGTCGTTCAGCATAGGGTTTATCCGGTGTGAATCGGTCTTCCTCATCACCTCGCCTCGACATCGCCGATGGAGCGATGCTCCTCGTCGCCCTGATTTGGGCGGGCAACAACGTTCTCACCAAATCCGTCCTCAACGTTCGGCTGAGCCCGTATACCTACGTGGCGCTCCGCTTCGCGATCGTCGTGACGCTGCTGTTCGGGTGGCTCATTTGGCGTGGGGCTGACCTACGGATTCGCCGCGAGGATTACGGGCAGTTCTTCCTAACCGGTATCACTGGCTTCGCCGCCTACAACCTCCTCTTCACCGTTGGGCTGTCGCGGACATCGGCGTTCTCGTCGGCGATCATCGTCTCCCTCGGCCCGGTCTTTACGTTGCTGCTCGCATCGACGCTCAAGCTCGAGCGCGTGCGCCCAGTGCAGTGGCTAGGCGTCGCGTTCGCATTCGCCGGCGCGGCCGTCTTCGTCGGCGAGAAGCTCGCGGCTGGGCGTCCCGCGCTTGGCGACGTGCTAAATCTGCTGGCAGCGTTTAGCTTCGCTATCTACGGATTGGCGACCCGGCCGATCGTGCGGACCTACGGCTCGCCTCTAATGACTGCCTGGTCGGTGCTGATCGGGCTCATCGCCGTCTTCCCCATCACGCTCCCCGCGCTGCTGCGCGAGGATTGGGGTGGCATTGGGGCGCAAGGCTGGATCGCGGTGCTCTACGCCGGGGCGTTGTCCATGCTCGTCGCCTATACGCTGTGGGGCTGGGCGATTGGGCGGCGTGGCGTCGGACGGACGGTGCCGTACCTCTACCTCATCCCCGTCATCACCGGCGTGCTCGCGTTCCTCTTCCTCGATGAGTCGTTCGGGACCGCGCAGCTCGCGGGGGCGGCGCTCATCTTCGCCGGAGTGGCGCTGGCGCGTCGAGAGCCAGCCGCTCGAGTTCCCGCTACCACTTCCAGCGACGATACGCGCCCGGGCGCCCCGTCGCCGAATACGGAAGCCGAGAGCGCGGCCGCGCCGAGGCCGACCCCGGGGCCATAGGCTGGCCGAACAGACGATCAGTTCAACCGATGCGGACCTGCGCCGCGGGGAACCGGTACCGCGTCGGCCGCTGGCGGCGCTGGAGCGCGTAGGCCGCGGTCAGCGGGCCAATCCGGCCGAAGAACATCACCACGCAGAGGACCAATTTGCCTTCGGTCGTGAGCGATGGCGTGAGTCCGGTCGACAGACCGACGGTCGCCAAGGCGCTCATTGCCTCGAACATGATCGCGATGAAGCTAGCCTCTCGGTGAGCGAAGAGGTCTTCCGTGATCGCGAGCAACGCCGTTGCCGTGAAGTGGGCGATCATCATGATCGTGACGACCGCCAAGGCGCGAAAGACGATCGCCGTCGGGATGCGCCGGCCGAAGACTTGCGGCTCCTCCTGGCCGCGCAGCGTCGAGAAGACTGCCGCCGCGATCACGCCGATCGTGGTGAGCCGCACGCCGCCGGCGGTCGAGCCGGATGCGCCGCCGATGAGCATGATGCCGACCCAGACGAATTGCGTGACCAGGTGCACATTCTCGAAATTGACAGTGGAGTAGCCACCTGAACGCGCGGCGACGCTTTGGAACAGGGCTGCCATCGGGCGGTACTCCGTCGGTACCGTCGCAAGCACGCCACTCCACTCAGCGAGGAGGAAGACGAGCGCCGCGCCGATGAGGAGCACGCCATTGAGGACCAGAATGAGCTTGGTGTCGAGCGAGAAGCGCGACCACCGGCGACTCTGGACGACGTCGGCCAGGGCGACGTAGGAGAGCGCCCCGGCTTGAATCAGGATCATGATGACGAGGTTGACGACGATCGAGGTCTGGTAGGGGATGAGAGAGCGAAACTCGCCCTGAATATCGAACCCGGCGTTGCAAAACGCGGAGACGGCGTGAAAGACGCCGTGCCAGAGCGCGTCGAGAAACGGCCGGTCTTGCCAAAACGCGAGGGTCAGGATGACCGCGCCGACGAACTCCGTCGCAAAGGTGAAGATGGCAATCCGGCGGGAGAGTTCGACGGCTTCGCGGAGGGAGAATCCCGGACTGCCCTCTCGGACGAGCAGCAGATCGCTCAAGCGCGTCGAGCCTCGCCGGAGCGTCTGCAAGACGATGCTGGCGCCGACCATAAAGCCGAGCCCGCCGGTCTGGACCAAGACGAGGATGACGGCCTGACCGAACCCATTCCAATGCGTCTTCGTGTCCACGGTCACGAGCCCGGTCACGGCAGTGGCGGAGACGGCGGTAAAGAGGGCGTCGACCGGCGGGGTGGCGTTGCCGCTGCGCGTCGTCCACGGCGTCGCGAGCAAGATGGTGCCGGCCAAGATGATGACGACGAGGGCGAGCACGAACGTCTGGGCATGACGCCGGGGATGTGGCACCTCCGGACGCGGCGGAGGTGGCGGCAGCTCGATGACGACCGGCTCGCGGATGCGCCGGCGCAGGACCTGGGCCGGCGGCCGTCGTCGGGTCGGAGAATCGCTCACGCCTTGTCCTCAACCGCTCCGGTCTCGACAAAGGCTTCGATCGCCGCGTCCGGACCGGCCACGATCAGATCATCGCCTCGCTGAATGCGCTCTGAGTAAGACGGCGTCGTGATGAGATGTTGTCCCCGCTTGATTGCAAGCACGCTCAAATTCGCGCCGCACACCGCGTAGACATCGCTCAGCGTGCGCCCTTGGAAATGGGGCGGAGCCGCGAACTTGGCGACGCCGCTCGTTGGCGAGAGGGAGATGTAGTCGTCAATGCGCGGCACGGCCAGCGTGTGCGCGAGGCGGACGCCAGCGTCGCGCTCGGGGAAGATGATCCGGTCGGCGCCGATGCGACGCAGCACCTCGCCATGCAGCTCGTTGTTCGCCTTGGCGATGACGGACTTGATGCCGAGCCGCTTGAGGATCAGCGTCGAGAGGATGCTCTTCTCGAGATTGCTCCCCTGAGCCACGATCGCCACCGCTGAGCGATCGACCTGCAGCGACCGCAGGAGATCTTCGTCGGCGCCGTCGCCTTGCGCCGCGAGCTCGACGAACTCGCTCGCCTCTTCGACGCGGCGCTCGTCCTGGTCTATGGCGGTCACCTCGTAGCCCAATTCGTGGAGCGTTCTCGCAACGCTCCGACCGAACCGGCCGAGGCCGATCACCGTGATCCGATCGCCCATCCCAACGCGAACGTTGCCCATTTCTGTATTCCCAATCGCCTGGGCCAGGGAGCCGAGCTGCTCCTGGCGCGAGTCTCGGCCGCGGCCGCGTTTCGGCCATCGCTGTGGCCGGGCCGCTGCCCGATTGGTGAACGGTAGCACGCCTCGCTCCAGATGTTATCGACCACGAACTGATGCCGAAAGCACGGATGCGGGCGCCGTATCAACCGCGGTTGACCGAGGTCGCGTGGCGTGCGAGCATTGCTCGCCTGTACTGGCCCGGCTGTACTAGCCAGGGGCCTCAATCCCCCTCTGCTGGAGGACCGCTGTGAGCGGCTCTCAAAGTTATCCCGCCGATCGAGACCGTCAGATCGCGTCGCTGATCACCGAGCTGCGCTCACAGGGTATCCGCGACGAGAGAGTGCTCGCCGCGATCGCGCGCGTGCCTCGGGACCGGTTCGTGCCGGAGGCGTGGCGCTCCCGCGCTTGGGAGAATGTGGCGCTCCCGATCGCCGCCGGACAGACGATCTCTCAGCCATACGTCGTCGCGTTGATGACGACCGCGCTCCTCGTGCGCGGGGGCGAGCGCGTGCTGGAGGTTGGCACCGGCTCCGGTTACCAAGCGGCGATCCTGGCCGAGCTTGGTTGCAAGGTGATCTCGATCGAGCGCCACGCCGATCTCGCCGCGAGCGCGAAGGCGTTGTTGAGCGAGCTCGGATACGACTCCGTTGATGTCGTCGTCGGTGACGGGACCGCTGGCTGGCCGCCGGCCGCGCCGTATGACCGCATCATCGTCACCGCCGGCGCGCCGCGAGTTCCGCGCGCCCTGCTCGATCAGCTTCACCCAAGGGGCGGCCGCCTGGTCATCCCGGTGGGAGATCCGAACGATCAAACCCTCCTCGTCATCGAGCGTCAGGGCGCCCACTTATGGCAACAGACGCTCAGCTCTGTCCGGTTCGTGCCGCTCGTCGGCGAGGCCGGCTGGACGGTACAGACGGACGAAGGACCGGACCAAGCGTCTGACTGAGCGCGGGAAAACCGGTTCAATTCGTCGCCCTCGCGCCGCCGGTGTTCGCAACGCATCACTTTGCTGAACATCCGCAGGCCGATAGCGCTGCGAGCGATAACGTCTTCAAGGCGACGTGGAAGCCGACTTGGCAATTGTCCCATTGCCGTCATTTGCTACACTAATCGCAAGTTGTAGGTCGTCGGGCACCGGCCGGCAGGATCTCCATGGACCACCACGTCGGCGCAACTGCCGAGCGCTCGACGTGTGGGGGGAGCGTGGCTACGCCCGATTCGGCGGTGGGGTGTTGGGAGCAACCGGGTGCCACGGCGTGGCGCTTGCACCGGGGCAAGCGCAACACCCGGAGGAATGTCTCAAAGGAGGGACATCATGAGCGCGAAAGAGTCTTCTGGTCTCCTAAACCGAAAAGTCTCGAAACGAGCGCGGGCGCTGGCAATTCCGACTGGTCTGGTCATGGCCAGCGTCGGCCCGTTCATCAAGCGGACGGCCTTCGCGCAGACGACCGTTCGCGTGACCGGCTGGACGTCGTCGGGCGCTGAGTACGATCTCTTCTCCGAGGTGCTGCAAGACTTCGAGGCGGCGCACCCAGACATCAAGATTTCCTACGAGCCCGTCCCGTCCGACTATCCGACGAAGCTCCAGACGGACATCGCGGCTGGCACGGTGGCGGACGTCTTCTATGTTGACAGCATGTTTGCCCCGGACCTGATGGCCGCGGGTCAGCTGCTCCCCCTCGATGACTTCATGAGCCAGTCGGGCGTCAGCGTCGATGACTTCTATCCGGGCCTGATCGCCTCGTTCCAGTGGCAAGGCCAGACGTACGGCCTGCCGAAAGACTGGTCGCCGCTTGGCACCGTCTACAACCAGCAGTCGCTGTCTGACGTCGGAATCACCGCCGCCCCGGCGACGTGGGACGATCTTCGCGCCGCGGGTCAGGCGTTGCTCGACGCGACCGGCGAGCCGCGCATCATGATCGCGGCGGATCCCGCTCGCTACTTGGCGTTCCACTACGCTGCCGGCGCCGAAGTCTTCAGCGCCGATGGCTCGCAGATCGTCATCAACAGCCCGCAGGCGGAGCAAGCGCTCGAGTTCTACTACGGGCTCTATCGCGACGGAATCGCGACCACGCCGGCCGATGCCGGCGCGCAGTGGCCGGGCGACGGTCTTGCCAAGGGCCTCTCTGACATCGTCTTCGAAGGGAATTGGCTCTTCCCCTTCCTGCAGGACAGCGCGCCTGACCTCCAGTACGGCGTTGCTGAGCTGCCGGCTGGCCCGGCAGGCAAGGTGACGCTCGCCTTCACCGTTTCCTTCTCCGCTTTCGCCGGCACCAAGGTCCCGGAGGCTGCCTGGACGGTCATCAACTACCTGACCGGTCCCGAGGGCATGTTGAAGTGGACGTCGCTCGGGTTGGCGATGCCGGCGCGACCGGGTCTGGCCGAGCAGTGGCTCCAGCAGTATCCGGAGCGCGAGCCGTACCTGAACAGCGGCGAGTACGCTCGCGGCTGGCAGCTCGGCGTCGGCGGGCAGGCGTTCTACAACGACGCCGCCGCCGAGATGCAGGCGCTGTTCGCGGGCTCGCAAGACGTGCCGACGACGCTCCAACGAATGCAGGAGGCGGCCGAACAGCGGATCCGCCTACAAGCTACGCCGGTCGCCACGCCGACCGCTTGATTGAAAAGACGGGGGCGCTGAAAGTGGCGCCCCCGTTGATCTTTCTGCTCCGCGATCCGATCAGGATCTGGCGACCGAGGAGGCGCGTATGGCCGTCGCGTTGGCTCGCCCACGTCCCAGTCGGAACCCGATCGTCGCTGAGGATCGTCGTGCTGGCTGGGTTTTTATTCTGCCGGCGATGGCGATCTTCATCGTCTTCGTTTTCGGGGCGATTCTCTTCTCGTTCTACGTCAGCTTGCACAACTACTCGCTGTTGAGTCGCGGCGGCGCGTGGCAGATCTTCGTCCATCCAGGCCGCACGTGGGTCGGTCTCGACAATTACCGAGACATCCTCAGCAGCGACGACTTCTGGTTGGCCTTCCGAAACACGGCCTGGTACGCGCTCGGCGTCGTCCCGGCGCAGACGTTCTTCGGACTCGTCCTCGCCGTACTCGCCAATCGCAAGATCCGCGGCCGCACGTTCTTCCGCACGGCGTTCTACTTCCCCGCGATTAGCTCGTCGGTCGTCATCTCCATCATCTTCCTCTGGATGTACTCCGCGCGCGGGCCCATCAACTACGTGCTGCGCGAGCTTGGCTTCCCCACGCCCCGGCCGGTTTGGCTGGCAAATCCGAACGGCATCTTCGCGATGCTGCTCCACGAGTTGGGAATCGAACACGTCTCCGTCTGGCTGGAAGGTCCGAGCGTCGCGCTCCTCTCGATCATGATGCTCAACGTCTGGACGACAACCGGGACGATGATGGTGATCTACCTCGCGGGGCTGCAGAACATTCCCGGCGACGTCTACGAGGCGGCGGCGATTGACGGCGCGACTCGTTTCCAGATGTTCCGGGACATCACGATTCCGATGCTCAGGCCAGTCACCGCCTTTGTCGTCACGGTCGGTTTGATCGGGACGTTCCAGGTCTTCGACCAGATCTGGGTGATGAGCGAGGGCGGCCCGGCGAAGAAGACGACGACGATCGCCTACCTCGTCTACGTCGAAGGGTTCCGTCAGGGCCGGGGCTTCGGTTATGCCTCGGCGATCGCCGTCATCCTCTTCCTCATCATCCTCGCGCTCTATTTCATGCAGCGCCGTCTGACGGCCCAGGACTATCAGATGTAGGTGGAGGAGCAACGATGGCCGTCGCAACCGGTGAGCTTGCCAGACCCCGCACCGGCGCTGCCGCGCGAAAAGGGCGAATGGATACCGCGCTTCAGATCCTCGCCTATGTCGTGCTCACGCTGGTCGCCCTGTTGATGTTCTTTCCGTTCATCTTCTCGGTGACGACCTCGCTGAAGACGCAGGCCGAGGCGAACCGTCTCCTCTCGCTTCGCGGACTCTTCTGGCCGGAACAGATCACCTTCGACGCGTACCGGAAGGTCTTCGAGGCGGACATCGAGCGCTGGTTCTTCAACAGCGCCTTCGTCGCCGCGATCTGGATCATCGGCCGGGCGTTCACCGCGACGACTGCCGGCTACGCGTTCGCCCGCATGCAGTTCCCCGGCAAGAACATCCTCTTCTTGATGGTGCTGAGCACGATGATGATCCCGGGCATGGTCACGATCGTGCCCAAGTTCCTCATCCTGAACGAGCTGAAGCTGATCAACACCTATGGCGCGCTGACGCTGCCGTTCCTCGCCGATGCCTTCGGCATCTTCCTGATGAAGCAGTTCTTCGAATCCATCCCGACAGAGCTGGAGGAAGCTGCCCGCGTTGATGGCGCCAGCCGCTACCGGATGTTCGGGGAGATCATTTTGCCGAACGCGATGCCTGGCCTAATCGCCCTGTCGATCTTCTCTTTCCAGGCAAGCTGGAACGCGTTCCTGGAGCCGTTGATCTTCATCAGCAAGCCGGCGCTCTACACGCTGCCGCTTGGCCTCGCTTACTTCCGCCAGTCGAACTACACGGAGTGGCCGACGATGATGGCGATTGCCGTCATCACGACGGTACCGATCGCGATCTTCTACCTCATCTTCCAGCGCTGGTTCGTCGAAGGCCAAGTCTCAAGCGGAATCAAGGGATAGGAGCGCGGGGATATGGGGTGGGAGTTGGGGGTCAGGGGCGAGGGGTAGGTGTTCGACGCGGTCGCCATGGCACCTCCTCGCGCGATCATCTAAGAGAAGGGGCCGGAGCCGCTCCTGGCTCCAAGTCTCGCGGCTCCCTCCCATCCCTAACCCCTAACTCCTCACCCCTGACCCCTACGGACCAAAGCGCTTGGATTCTTTGCTCTTGGCTTCTTCAACGAGGCGTTCGTCGGTGGGCGCGAGTGGGTCCGGGATGGGGATGCGGAGGTTCGTCAGCACGAAGCGGTTGAGGATCGCCGCGAATGTTGCCGGGAGGAACATCACGAGCGGGACGACGAGTACGCCGCCAACCGCGGTCAGGATGAGGATGAGGGCCATCACGACCAATGCGCGTGGCAAAAAGGCCATCGTCAGCAGGAATCCCTGCCGAAAGGATGGCCACGCCGGGAGATCGAGCAAGGCGGCGGTGGCGAAGGCGGCCAGCATCACGAGCACGCCGAGCAGCAGGAGCGACAGCCAGATTGGTCCCAGGATCGAGAACCAACTGTCGCGGGAACCATAGAACCACAGGTTGTAGAAGAGCACGAAGAGCAGCGAACCGCTGATCAGCGCCAGCTTCCAGCCCCGGCCGAGATTGCGCAGCGCAAAGGCGATGCTCTCACGCACGCCCGGACGGTCGTCGGTCGCGGCGAGGAAGCGAGGATCGGCGAAGCGGAAGAGCGCCATCGTCGCGCCCGGTCCGAGCGCGACCGTCAGAACCCCGGCCCACCAGAGCAAGCTGGCGATCGTGAACGGCAGGAGGCTCTCGAAAGCGTCGTGCAGGCCGCGGAACGCGATTCTCAGCGCCGTCATGCGTTCCGGAGAGATTGCCGCGAGATGAGGAGCGCGGCCGTTGCCACGTTCGTCGCCAGCGGCACGTTGTGGACGTTGCAGACGCGCAGGACTGCCTGGATGTCTGGATCGTGCGGGTGGGCGTTCAGCGGATCGACCAGGAAGATGACGCCGTCGATCTCACCGGTCGCGACCATCGCGGCGATCTGGACGTCACCGCCCAACGGTCCGGAGAGTACGCCTTCGATCGGGAGACCGGTCTCCTCGCGAATCAGGCGCGCCGTCGTCGCCGTGCCGACCAGTCGGACGCGCTCCAGCTCCTCTCGGTGGTGGCGGACGAAATCCAGCATGGTCGCCTTCTTGCCGTCGTGGGCGATCAGCGCCAATCGCAGCTGATCTTGCGTCATTCCTGTGCTCTCCGTCCCCTAAGCCCGATCTGGCGCGCCCGCGCAGGCACGTCATGCCGCCTTGGCGACGGCAACGGCCATCCTGCTGCATTTGCAGGCGCTGTCCTTACCTTCAGTGTGCTTCATCAAGGCGCGAGCGGCAACGGGCAGCCGCCGATTCCCGTCTGGAGAGGGGCGATTCCTTTTACAGATAGCGGCGCGGGGCGATACGCTACGGGGAACGACGCGGAACGCGCCAGAGAATTGGTCGAGGATCATGACGCAAATCAATGCCAAGGCGGAGCAGGACGTGGCGATTCCGGGTGCACCGGACCAAGACGCCGCTGCCGCGAGAGCCGCCTTTATCGAAGCGATGAGCCGAGCCGTGACCGGCGTGACGGTGGTGACGACGGCAGGGGAGGCGGGGCGGTTTGGCCTGACGGTCAGCGCGATGTGCTCCGTCTCCGCCGATCCTCCGATGCTCCTTGTCTGCATCAATCAGCGCACGCTCTTGGCCTCGGCAATCCCGCGCAACCGGGTCTTCGCCGTCAATGTCTTGCGGGCCGATCAGCGCCGGGTCGCGGAGGTCTTTTCGGGTCGGCCGCGCTGGGACCAGCCGTACGATTTCGGCGTCGCGTCTTGGGAAACGGCGGTTACCGGCGCGCCGCTGCTGGCGGCTGCCGTCGCGCGATTCGACTGCGCGCTGGACTCGGAGCATCAGGCGGGCACGCATCGAATCTTCATCGGGCGGGTGCTCGCGGCGAGCGTGAATCCGGGCATGCCGCTCGTCTACGCTCGCCGCGGCTATGGCGAGCTTGTCGCCTTCCCGCGAGATGTCGTCGCGGCGACGCCGATCCCCCTCCACTTCATCGAGGACGAGGAAGATTTCTTGGAGGACTGGGAATGATCCGCACCGGAGAGGAGTATCGCGAGTCCATCCGGGACGGGCGCGAGGTCTGGATCGACGGGGAGCGCGTCGAGGACGTCACGACGCACCCGATGTTCAAGCCCGCCGTGGACATCCGCGCGCGGATCTACGACATGGCGCACGAGGCGGCGACGCGGGACATCATGACCTACGTCGATCCGGAAACTGGTGAGCGCAACGCCATCGGACTAAAGCTCCCGTATACCCGCGAGGATTGGCACGCTAAGCGCCGCGCCGTCGACACCGTGATGGACGATGTCGGGGGCGTTGTCACGCGCGTTGGCGATGAGACCGTCGGCGAAATGTGGTCGCTCTACGACGGGAAGGACGTCCTGGACGAGATCGATCCGACGTTCACCGAAAACATCCGCCGGCACGTCCTCCGGGTCGCTCGCGAAGATCTGTTCCACGTCTCGGCGAACACCGACCCGAAGGGGGACCGCTCGAAGCGGCCGCAAGAGCAGGACCCGGACATGCTCCTCCACGTTGTGCGGGAGACGGATCGAGGCATCGTCGTCCGGGGAGCCAAGTTCGAGACGGCGGCGGCCTACGCGAATCAGGCGTTCGTCAAGCCGACGGCCGCCAACTGGGGCGATGAGCCGCTCTCGGACTACGCGGTCGGGTTCATCGTCGATATGGGCGCGCCCGGGATCAAGCACATCTGTCGCACGGGCTTCGCGGGCCGGAAGCCAGCTGAGGACTACCCGATCAGCAATCGCTTCGATGAGGTCGATGCCCTCGTCGTCTTCGATGACGTCGAGATTCCGTGGGAGAACGTTCTGTTCTACCGCCACACGAAGGCGGCCGCCTACGTCCGCGCGACGCTGCACCGCTACAGCGCGTTCCCCTTCGTGCAGCGAGTGCTGCGCTTGGCCGACCTCATGATCGGCGTGGCGCTCTTCAACGTGCGGCAGACCGGGCTGGAAAAGCAGCAGGCGGTGCAAGAGAAGCTAGCGATGCTCGCCTGCTTCCGGGAGGGGATCAACGCGCACTTGACGGCCGCCATTGCCGAAGCGGAGGTCAGCTCCGCCGGCCTGCTGATGCCGAACCAGTCGCTGCTCTACGCCGGCCGCGTCTTCGCTAGCTCGCAGCTGCCGGTGATGATGCACATCGCGCGGGAGCTGTGTGGCGGGCAAATCAGCCTGACGCCGGATGTCGCCGCGTTCCGCCACCCGGAGACTGGCCCCTGGTTGGAAAAGTTCTACACGATCAACGAGCAATGGGTGGCCGAGGATCGGCGCAAGCTCTTGGCCTACGCGCGCGATCTCCTCACCTCCGATTACGCTGGCCATCGGGTGATGTTCCAGCTGTTCGCGCAGTCGCCGCCGTTCGCGAATCTGGCCGCGGTCTACCGGACCTTCGATTGGGACCGGGCGCTGGAGCTTACGCGCCGGGCCGCCGGTCTCTCGGAGCGGGTGCTGCCGCGCGCGAGTGAAGCCGCGGTGAGCGCTCCGGCCGAGGGTTCGTAACCCGCATGGAGCCTGGACGCGCCTACCGCGTCCAGATCGCGCTCCCGCCTATTGCCAACCGCTTCATGCCCGGACACCGCATCCGGCTCGATATTTCGAGCAGCAACTTCCCGCGCTTCGAACTCAACCCGAATACCGGCGAGCCGGTGGGACGCCACACCTACACGCAGTGGGCGCGCAATTCCGTCTTTCTCGACCGCTCGCGGCCGTCGCACGTCGTGATGCCGGTGATTGATTGATCTGTCAGGCGGCGCGGATGGGGGGCGCGGCAGGGTGCGTCGTCCGGAGCCGCTAGAATGGAGGAGAAAGCGGCAGGCGCCGGTCGTCAGGATGAGATGAAACGAAGGAGGCTGCGATGACGAGCGGTGGAGCGACGGAGCCGACCTTCGTTCGAGAGCGCCCGAATCCGCTGCTACGCTTCAGCCTCAAGCTGCCTGTCTATCTCTACCGGGGACCGATCGCCGAGCTGATGCGCTCGCGGTGCGTGCTCCAGTTGACGACGATCGGGCGGAAGTCCGGCCTGCCCCGCAAGACGTGCGTCAGCTTCATGCCGCTCGAGGATCGCATCATCGTCTTTTCGGGGCTGCGTGGCGTGAAGTCGAACTGGTACCAGAATATCCTTGCCAATCCTCGCGTCACGGTGAAAGTCGGCCGGAGGACGTTCCAGGGGACGGCGCGCGAAGTGGGCGATCCCGCGCGTCGCCGGGAGCTGATCGTCCGGCACCGCGACCGCTCCCACTCCTGCGGGCCTCCGACTTGGATTCGACCTCTCTTGGGCCGCACCAAGATCTTCGACTACGACAACGAGCTGCGCATAGCGGTCGAGAACGCGGAGTCGTTGCCGGTCGTCGAGATCATCCCCGACACGCCGCAGCGATAAGCGCATAAGCGCGCGTCGCAATCGGTGTCCAGCGCCATCCGCGTCTCATCCCCGCGATCTACGCTGTGACCTTATGCCCGGCATGAACGGCATCGAGGCGACGCGCCGGATCGTCCAGGCGAATCCGGCGCTCGGCATCGTCGTCTTGACGATGTTCGAGGATGACGACTCGGTCTTTGCCGCGATGCGCGCCGGGGCGCGTGGCTACATCCGGAAAGGGGCGGACCAGTTCGAGATGCTGCGCACGGCTCGCGCCGTCGCCAACGGTGAGACGCATTTTGGCCCCGCGATCGCCTCACGCCTGCTCGCCTTCTTCGCCGGCAAGCCCGCGACGCTGCCCGTGCCCTTCCCGGAGCTGACCGATCGCGAGCGGGAGATCCTCAACCTAATCGCGGCTGGACGGAGCAACGCCGAGATCGCCGACGCCCTTTTCTCAGCCCGAAGACGGTGCGCAATCACATCTCGAATATCTTCAGCAAACTGCACGTGGCCGACCGCGCGCAGGCGATCGTTCGCGCCCGCGAAGCTGGACTCGGCGCCTGAGTGGCGCTTCGTGCCTTCGCCAGGCTCGCCGCCGCATTGACTATCATGTCTCGTGCGGCGCGTCTCCGACCGATGCGAGGAGACGGTCGGGGACGACGAGGTCTATCCAACGCCGCAACCTGTCTCTCGTGGTCGAGCAGGGGAGGAGCCACGATGGCGCTCGGAGTTCAATTCCACTTGAACAACTACACGCTGAGCAGCGCGGAAGATAAGCAGCTACGCCGCCATTTGCAGCGACTCGAGCGCCGACTCCAGCGATTTCAAGAGCCGAGAGTGTCGGTGACGATCAAGGAGTTCCCGCCGGAAGGCAAGGTGACAGTCGATTTCCGGCTCATTCCGGCGCCGCGAGAGCGGGAGCTGATAAGTCACCAGGCGGGGCAGAACGCCGGGCAAGCAGTCCGGCTTGCCGTGGAAGACATCGAACGGCAGCTGGAGCGCTGGTTCGCGAAGATGCGCGGCGAGCCGGCCTATGGCGTGCCGAGCCGGCGGGAGCCGGAGGAGCTTCGCGGGCAAACGCCGGAGATCGAGTAGGCGGTGATCCGCCAGCGTCGAGCCGTTAGGGGAGCAAAGGAGTCACGCCCGGTGCCCATCGTCTTTGGCGCCATCGCGCCGCATGGCTTCCCGATCATTCCCCACTTGAGCGAGGACGCTGAAGGCGCGCTCGCGACGCGCGAGGCGATGCAGGAGCTTGGCCGGCGCTGTGTGGAGGCGGGCGTCGAATCGATCGTGATCGCCGGACCGCACGGTGTGCGTGTCGACGGCGCTGTCTGCCTGGCCGATGTTTCACGCGGAGCGGGCACGCTCATCTGGCAGGGTCGGCGGGTCGAGATGAACGTGCCGGTTGATATGGCGCTGACGGACCGGGTCGCTCGAGTCGGCCAAGAAGCTGGCATCCCGATCGCGCGCGCCGGCTACGCGGGCAACCGCCGTGACCAGAGTCGCATCCCGCTCGACTGGGGCGTGATGACGCCGCTCTGGTTCCTGGGGCACGGACGTCACCTGGAGGGGTACGGTGACGTCTTAGCCGATCCACCGGAGGTGGACGAGGGGCCGCCAGCTGTCATCATCACGCCGTCCCGCTCGTTGCCCAGGCAGACGCTGGTGGCGTTCGGTCGGGCGGTCGCGGAGGCGGCCGCGACCGACGAGCGGCGGATCGCCTTCGTCGCCTCGTGCGACTGGGGACACCGGCACCGCGAGGATGGCCCCTACGGCTACCACGAAGCCTCGGCACGCGTCGACCGGATGGTCGTCGAGGCCATCGAACGTGATGATCTCGGCGCCCTCATGGCCATTACGGACGAGGACGCCGAGAATGCGGCGATTGATGGGCTGTGGCAGGCGCTGATGCTGGCGGGCGTGCTCGAGCGCGTGCCGATGCGCGGTCAGCTCCTTTGCTATGAAGCTCCGTCGTATTACGGGATGATCGTCGCTGCCTACACGCCGATCGCGGCCTGATCACGCCCGCGCGGCTTGCCGCCACGGCGGCTCAGGATGACGTGGATGAGGCGCTCGCTCGAGCGCCAACGGCTGGCTTCGTCTCCTCTGTCCGGACGGACGAAGGCACGACCACGACCGGCGCCACTCCCGCTCTGATCATCTTCTCCGCCATGCTGCCGAGCAGCCAGCGGCTGACGCCACTTCGGCCATGCGTCGTCATGACGACGATATCCGTCGGGCGGATGGCTTCGATCAAGGAAAGCCCGATCGGACCTTGAACGATCTCCCCGTCGGCAGTGGCGCCGGCGGCTCGGAGCTGCTCGACCGCGGTCTTGACGCTCCGCTCAGCGTCTTCCTGAGCCTGAGCGACCGCGTCCTCAAAGGAGACGGGCAGGGGAGTCGGCGCCAGCGGCACATGGGTGACCATCGCATTCGGATCAATGGCTCGCAGTGCGTGGACAGGCACGCCCAGCGTCTGGCCGAGGTTGGCGGCGACCGGAATTGCCTGGAGCGACAGCGGTGAGCCGTCCGTCAGCATCACCACGCGCTCGATGACCGGTTGATCCTCCGGCTTACTCGCGATCTCGCGCGGATGGATGATGAGCACCGGGATCGTCGAAGCGCGTGAGACGCGGTCGGCCACGCTGCCAAACGTCCACCGTCCGAGCGCGCCGCGACCGTGACTGGCCATGACGATCAAGTTGGCCTCGACGGCATCCGCGGCCCAAAGGATGTGCTCGGCCGGATCGCCGGCCCGAATCTCGATGCTGACGCCTGGCCGGTCACCGAACCACCGCTTCCGGACGTCCTCGAGTTCTTCGCGCGCGGAGGACTCGTAGGAGGCTTGCAGGTCGGGCGCGGGAATGACGATCTTGCCGAGCAAATTGCGGACGTCCTCAGCCCATGGCACGACCGTCAGTAAGACGATCTCCCCGGCTTCCCCGGCCACCACCCGCGCATAGGGGAGCGCCTGCTCAGCCAGGGGCGATCCGTCGAGCGGAACGAGAATGCGTAACTGCTTTGGTGTGGCCGTCATATTTCCCTCCCATCGTTTGCAGTGGGCGCCACGCAGCCAGCGCTGGCCGCGCCACTAAGGCAATGGTAGCGGCCGATCCGTTGTGAATCCGTCGCGGTGTCATCGCCGCTGTTGCAACCGCATCGCATTTCTCGCGCCGAGTCGCGCGATCTGCAGAGAACTGCCTTCTGGCATGCCGCGTGCAATTCCCGAGCGACACGAGAGGCTGGCGCGCCGGCGCATTGAATTCGACGCGGCCAGGTTCCAGCGAGAGGGAGTCGGAATGGACGCCGAGACGCGGCGCAGGCGAATCACGACTGCTGGCATTCTGCTCGGCCTCGGGCTTGGTGGCTTCTTCGACGGCATCGTGCTCCACCAGATCCTGCAGTGGCACCACATGGTCAGCAGCGTCTCGGACTATCCGACCACAACCGTCGCCGGCCTGGAGGCGAACACGCTCGCCGATGGGTTGTTCCACGCCGCGACCTACATCTTCACGGTGACCGGGATTGCCGTGCTCTGGACGGTGATTCGCTTGCCGAACGGTCGTTGGGCGACGCGAGGATTCCTCGGGTTGCTCATCTTGGGATGGGGAATCTTCAACGTCGTCGAGGGACTGGTTGATCACCACCTGCTCGGCGTTCATCACGTCCGGGAAGACACGAGCCGGCAGCTGGCGTGGGATCTGGCGTTCCTTGCCTGGGGAGCGCTGATGATCGCCGGCGGCTGGTATCTCTACCGAGCCGGCCGAGATATCAGCCCCGCTCGTGAGGAGACGGAAGGTCGGCAGCCCGAGCCGTCACGAACTCCCTGAATTGGCAGCGGGATCGCCGTCAGCAGTGCCGCCCGCGCTCGTCTCGCCGGCGGGCAACGGCGCCACGAGCCGCTCGACGGTCGTTGCCACCGCCACAATGGCGATGGTGCCCCAGAGGTAGCCGCCTAGGACGTCGGACGGCCAGTGTGCGCCCACGTAGATACGGCCGAAGCCGGTCAGCAGGATGAACGTGGCCGCGCCGGCAACGATGCCCCGGCGGAGCCAACCTGGCGGCAACAGGCGGAGCGCGACCCAGATGATCGAGCCGCACAGCAGGGTAATCCCCATCGCGTGACCACTCGGAAAGCCCCAGCCGCTAACCGGCGCTTCGACGTGGACGAGGTCGTTGGTTGGTCGCGGGCTATCGAAAAGTGACTTCAACAGCGTGTTGGCCGGTCTCAGCACGGTCACGCTCGCCACGACGGCCGCTTCCACCGGACATCGGCGCAACCAGAGCGCGGCAACGAGGACGATGGAGAGCGGTATCGAGACGGTGGCTGAGCCGGCCGCGTTCCCCAAGTCGGCCAAATAGCCGACTATGGTGCTGTCGGGTCGTTGGATCTGCCGAGTCACCGCCACGTCGCCCGGCAGCACGCTGTCGCCCCGAGCCGCGACCGTCAACGCCAGCGTCACGAGCAGCAGCGCGATCGTCCACGCACCGCGATTCGCGCGCGGGACTCGCCGGCCGGATTGAGCCGCACGGTCTGTGCCTTCGTGCTGGGAAGCGATCGCGGACATGAGATCCTTCGGTTTCCGCGTCTTCTGAAATACGCGCACCAACGCGGCGCTCGCTCGTGCGATCCGCCAAGACCAACGATACTTGCTGACATGAACGAGCGCTAACGCTTCGCGGGCGGAGCGCCCATGCACGATGGAGACTTCAACGGGAGAAAGATATGACGGACGCAGAACACCCGGTAATCCTGGTACCCCTTGATGGCTCGCCCGAGGCGGAGCGAGCCTTGCCACTGGCCGAAAATCTCGCTGGATCGGATGGCAGGCTCATCTTGCTGCGCGTCGTGCGTGCTTCTGACGCGCTGCCGGAGCGATGGCCGCCCGTGGAAGTTCCGGAGCGCGATCTCCGCGCCGAGGCCGAAGAGCACGTTCGGCGCGAGACGGGCGAGGTCGCGGAGCGCGTGCGCCCGGCGGTGCCAGGGGTCGAGGTGGTCACCGCTGTCGGCGATCCCGCGGAGGAGATCATCCGCCTGGCGGAGGAGGAGCAAGTCGATCTGATCGTGATGACGACGCGCGGTCGCAGCCTGCCGGGCCGGCTCCTCTTCGGCAGCGTCGCCGATCGCGTTGCCCGCCATAGCACCCGTCCGACGCTTATCGTCCGCGTCGATGTCCCGCCGACCCCGCTCGCTCGCATCATCGTGCCTCTCGATGGCTCGCCGCTGTCCGAGGAGGCATTGCCAGTCGCGGTTCGCGTCGCGAAGCGCCGCAACTTGCCGATCCATCTCGTGCGCATCGTGGAAGTCGAAGAGATCGTAGATGAGATTCGGCGCAACTTGCTGGGAGACCTCTACACGATGCCGCGTGACGATGCCTACGCGTTGGCGCGCAGCCGGAGGGAGGCGGCTGCGGCTGACTATCTTGCGAAACGCGCTGAGCAAGTCCGCGCGGAGGGAATCGAGGCCGACGTGGAGGTCAAGTCGGGCACGCCCGCGTTCGAGCTCTTGGATCTCGCTCGTCCGTCAGATCTCGTCGTGATCACGAGCCACGGCCGGGGTGGCGTGCAGCGGTGGCTGATCGGCAGCGTGGCCGAGAAGCTAGTGCGAGAGGCGGACGCGCCCGTGCTCATCGTGCCCGCGCCAAAAGAGCGCGCTGATTCCGCATCGCGGGAAAAGTGAGCTTGAGAAACGAAACAGCCTCTGTCATCGTCATGAAAGCAACCGGCACTACTTCGGCCGGGCGGCGCGGAACCGCGAAAGAAAGGAACGAGACATGCCGCGTTGGCGAGGCGCTCGCGGAATTTCATGGGGTAAGCAGGCTTTGTTGTTGCTCGCGCTGGTCGGCCTCCTCTTCTTTGCCGGCGGAGCCAGGGCGGCAGCGCAGGAGGCGACTCCAACGGCCACGAGAGATGCAGCGACGCTCACGGTCGTGGGGCGTGGCGCGGTTCGAGTCCAGCCCGACCTAGCGACCGTCAACCTAGGGATCGACATCGTCCGGCCGGCGCTGCCTGATGCGCTGACCGCGGCCAACACGCAGATGGAAGCGATCATTGCGGCGGCGCGGGCCGCTGGCGTGGCAGAGAACGATATCCAAACGACGAGCTTCTACGTGAGCGTGCTGCGCAGTTACGATCCGACCGGAAACCCGAGTGAGATCACCGGTTTCCAGGTCTCTAACCAGGTCAGCGTGACGGTGCGCGATCTCACGAAGGTCAGCGATGTGCTGGCCGACGCGGTGGCGGCCGGCGCGAACGCCATCTACGGCATCACATTCTCTCTCGCCGATCCGACCGGGGCGGCGATGGAAGCGCGCCGGCTCGCCGTCGAAGACGCGCGTGCTCGGGCCGAGGTACTGGCAGACGCGGCCGGTCAGCCGCTCGGCCGGATCGCGAGCCTGACGGAAGTTTCCTCGCCGTACGGTCCGCCGTCGCCGCTGCTCGCCAGTGGCGCCGAAGGAGCGGCTGGCTACGCACCGCCGATTCAGGGTGGCACGGTCGAGGTGGTCGTCCAAGTTGAGGTGACGTTCGAGCTAGGCGCGGCCTGAGCGGCCGTAAGTGTGGCGTGGAGGGCTGGTTGGTGGTGCGGCCGGGAATCGCGCGGCAGTGCATGGCCCAGCTGCCCGCTGGCACGACTCCCGCATGGAATCTGCGAACATGGCCGATGGTTGGACGCCGGGAGGCGGGAGGAGGGAATCATGGACGATGACATCGTTGGGTTGCGGCGAGAGCTTGGCGAGCGGGAGATTGAGGTTTGTGAGGTCTGCGGCCGGCCGGTACTGCGCGAGGGCATGAGGGTCCTCCCGGTCGACCGGGGAGCGGGCGAGCCGGTCGAGGCCGTCCGGATCTGCGAGGGCTGCGGCCGTGCGCTCGATGCGGGCGATCTTCCTGTGGATGTGGAAACGCCGTCGGCGCCGGCGGAGGATGAGGCGTGACGGAGCGTCAGGGCATGCAAATTGTCCTCGCGACGGATGGATCGAAAGATGCCGCCGCGGCGCTGGCGATGCTCACCTCGCTCGAGTTGCGTCCCGAGGATGAGGTGAGCGTGATCGTGGTCGTGCCGCCTATCCCCGTGCTGGGCAAGGAGCTCGAGGCGCCGCGCGGCACTGATGCGCCATCGCTGAGTGACGCGGCACGGGTGATCGCGGACGACGTCGTGGCGAAGCTCCGGCAGCGAGGAGTGTCCGCGCGACCGGAGACTCGCCTAGGCAACCCGGCCGAGGAGATCTTGACCTGCGCGGAGGAGACCGGCGCTGACTTGATCGTCCTTGGCGCCAAGGGTGTCGGCAGCGTCCGTCGCTTCTTGCTCGGCTCGGTCGCGCACCGGGTGGCGCGCCACGCCTCATGCTCGGTGCTCGCCGTGCGTGGCGAGGGCACGCTGCGGCGGGTTCTCTTCGCCACGAACGGCTCTCGCCAATCGGACGACGCGGTTTCCGCTTTCCTCTCGCTGCCGCTACCGGCCGGATTGAGAGCCACGGTTATCTCAGTTGCGCCGCCGAATGGTGATGTGGAAGCCGCGGCCGCCGCTTCCAGCGCGGTCGCCAGTCGGCTCAATCAAGCCGGCATTGACGCGACGCCGTCTACCGCGTCGGGCAACGAGGCGGCGACGATCATCGCCACCGCCAAGCAAGAGGAAAGCGATCTGATCGTGGTCGGCGAGGGGCGGCGTCTCAGCGATGGCGAACCGGTCCTCGGTCCCGTTGCCTTCGGCGTTCTCGATGGCGCGCCGTGCTCAGTGTTCATTGGCCGACCGGGGCCGCGGGGCTAAGCTCGGGCATCCGATAGGTCACGCCGGCGAGGTCGTTCGCTACCGGGCTCGTCGGCGTCAACCAACGCTGGTGACGAGGTAGATGCCGAGCGCGTACGTTACAAGGCGAAGCGCGGCATCCGGCTCCAGAAACCAGATGCGGTGTTCTGCCTTGTTCAGCACTTCGACCGCTGTTTGCCCGATGAGCAGGATAGCGAAGAGCGCCGCCACGACCGCGTCCGGCCCGCCGTGGGCGAGAACCGATCCTTTCCCGTCGGCGAGATCGAGGGGCAGGAAGATGACCATGTTGAAGCTGACGCTGCCCATGAGGTTCCCGATGGCGAGGTCGTAAGCGTGCCTGCGCACGCTCTCGAACGTGACCGTCAGCTCCGGGAGCGTGGTGAGGACCGCGAGAAACGCCACACCGACGACGCCCGTCGAAACGCCGAGCTCATCGGCGATGTCGGCTGCGGACCTAGCCAGCGGGCGTCCGGCGATGAGAATGGCGAGCGCGGCAACGGAGAAGCCAATCACGGCCCGGCGCAAGCTGGGCGCGGTACGGGCGGCTTCCTCTGCCTCGGCCTGTGTGGTGAACGGAGGTGGGCGCCGATTGATGTGCAGGAGCCAGATCCCAGCCACGTAGCCGAAGGCCGCGAGGACCGTGGCCCATCCGAGTGGACCGAACGTCAGGGCGTCGCCGGTCATGACCCCGGCGGCAATGGTCGCGGTGAGACAGATGGCAATCACGCCGACGAGCGCCTGGTTGATCGCGATCCGCATGAGCAAGCGTCGCCGCCGCATCGTAAGGTCGGCCAGGGCAAGGATCGCCATGGTGGACATGTTCGAGCCGAACAGACCGCCAATCGCGAGTGGCGCCGTGCCCTGACGCACCGCGTAGATGTCGGTGATGAGCTCGGGCAGGGAGGTGGTAGACGCAACGAGCGTCGCCCCAATCCACGCCCCGCCAAGCCCGGTCCGCTCCGCGATGGTGTCGCTATCGCGTGAGAGGCGAATTCCCGCGAAGACGACAACAGCGCCGCTGAGTGCAAAGACGAGCCACGGACTCACGCTACGCCTCGGCCTGAAGGAACTTCTAAGCTGCGCCGCGGGACTCCGCTGCCCGCGCTTCCGAAATCAGGAGCGGGTCATGAGCGGCCCACTCCTGTCCATGGTCACGTTGCCACTCTAGCAGAGGGACGTGACCGTCGCGTCATGCGGCCGACGTCCCGGGCTGTTCGGATCGCCGCTCCGACCCCGGGGCGCGGCGGATTGTCGTCGCCTTTCGGATGCTCCAGTCGCGGCTGCCCTGCGAAATCTCACGGCGTTCCAGACTCCAGACAGCCAACGCGCCGAAGGCAAGGGCAATGGCCAGTAGCCCTCCCGCGCGCCACCAGTTGAACCCGTTCATCAGAACAAGGGAGGGTTCGGCCCAATAGAACGGCGACACTTTGCGGATCGTCTCCAGCGCGGGTGCGAGATCGCCAACGAGATGGACGAAGTAGGTGACGACGACGAGGCCCGTCACCAGGGACGCCGCCGTCCCTCGCGTCGGCAAGGCGGCGCTCAACCAGAGGCTGAGCATGAGGAAGAGAAGACTGATTGGGAGCATGTTGGCGACGGCCGCGCCAATTCGCCCCATGCTTACCTCGATCTCCGCCCATGATTTGCCGAGAGCGAAGCCGACGAGACTCGCCGCCGCCGCGAGCACGACAGCGATCGTCAAGGCCAATCCCTTTTCGACGGCGAGCCTCCAACGCTTCACCGGCTGTGCGAGGAGCAAGTCGAGCGTCCCGTTCGCCTCCTCGCCCGCGAAGGCGGCAGTCCCCGAAATGATGGCAAGGGTGATCAGCAGGAGCGGAACCCAGGAGAAGAACTCGGCTGTGAGGAATCCTTCGGGCGTCGCGATGCTGCCCGCCTCGCCGAGGAGCCCTTTCATTGCCTCGGGAATCTCAAAATCCTGGAGCGTGTCCTTGTAGCTCGGATAGATCAGCACATCCAGGAGCGCAATCCCTGCGATGACACTGCCGATACCGATCGTAGCTCCCCGGGCGTCCCGGAGCGTCTTTCTCACCAGACCCAGGCGCGTCATCGGCTGTCCTCCTGGTAGAACGTAAGCAAGATCTCGTCGAGACTCGGTTGCTCGGTCCGTAGATCGATGATGGGATAGCGGGCCGCCGCCTTTACCACCTCATCGAGGTGACCGGCCACCTCGAGCACGACGCTTGTGTCATGGCGTCTCACCTCACGCACGTCGGGAATGCGAAAGGCATCGGCCGGGACGGGTTGCGCAAACGAAATCTCCAGCCTGCGCAGCGATTTCCCCTTGAGCCGGGTGATCGGTTCGACCGCGACGAGGCGGCCCGCGCGCAGAATCCCGACCCGCTCGCAGACCTGCTCCACCTCACTCATGACGTGGGAAGAGAAGAAGACGGCCGCGCCGCGTTCCGCCTCACGCCGGAGCAGATCCCAAACCACCTGCTGCATGAGCGGGTCAAGCCCCGAGGTCGGTTCATCGAGGAGCAGGACGTCCGGACGATCGAGCAGCGCCAAGACGATGCCTAGCTTCTGCCGATTGCCTTTCGACAGCACACTCACGGGACGGCTGAGATCGAGATCGAGCGCGTCAGCGAGACTGGCGACATAAGTGGCGTCGACCGGCCGGCTGCGCAAACCGGCAATCAGCTCAACCGTCTCGCGACCGGTCAGATTGGGATAGAACCGGGGATCGCCGGGAAGATATCCCGTGACGGCGCGAACGAGATGAGACTGTCGCTGGCAATCGAGTCCAAGGATGGTCGCCCGGCCGGCGGTCGGCCGGATCAGGTCGAGAAGCAGGCGGATCGTCGTCGTCTTCCCCGCGCCGTTCGGCCCGAGAAATCCGAAGATCTCGCCGCGCTCGACCCGAAGGTCAAGTCCGTCGAGCGCGCGGTGACTGCCGTAGTCTTTTGTAAGGCCTTCTGTCAGGATCGCGGGTTCCACTCTCTTGCCTCTTGTCGCTTTCCTGTTCCATCGTGGCCAGGGCCAAGCTGCGCTCGTGCGCCGCTGGGCAGCGGGCTATCTACCGAGCCGCTAGCTCCATGCCAACGAAGATACGGGTCAGGCAATCGAATGAGCGTTACGCGATCCGACGTTTCCGTGGCAATGACGCATCAGCATCAGCCGCGCCAGAGACTGTAGGCGAGCTGGCGCGAACGGCGGTATCAGTTGCGCGGATGGGGAATGCGTCAGTCGCTCAGACGCGGGTCAAGGGCATCGCGGAGGCCGATCCCGACGAGGTAGAGGCTGAGCGACGTGATGTAAATCATCAAGCCGGGGATGAAGACGTTCGTCCAGTTGGTGCGGTAGAAGCGCGCCGCCTCTTGGAGCATGTTGCCCCAGGAGGGAGTCGGCACTTGCACGCCGAGCCCCAGGTAGCTGATCACCGATTCGAGGATGATGACCGAGGGGATGGTTAGCGAGGCTTGGATCAGGAGAATCGGCGTGACGTTCGGCAGGAGGTGCCGCAGCATGATCTGCCACGACGGGACGCCGACGACGCGCGCGGCCTGGATGTATTCACGGTTGCGCAGCGACAGCACCTCGCCGCGGATCAAGCGGGCGTCGCCCGGCCAGTAGATTGCGCCGATGATGAGCGCGAGCAGGACGTAGCCCGGCTGATAGAGGGAAGAGATCAGGATCAGCAGCGCGATCGTCGGGATAGAGATCATCACATCGACGAGGCGCATGATGACCGCGTCCACCCACTTCCCGTAATACCCGGCAATCAGGCCCAAGCCGAGGCCGAATGCCAGTTCCGCCACGGTGCCGAAGAAGGCGACCAGCAGCGAGATGCGCCCCCCGTAGGCGAGGCGGGTCAGGATGTCGCGGCCGTTCGCGTCGCTACCGAGGATGTAGCCGTTCTCCCCAGGCGCGGACAGCTTGAACCGTAGGTGATTCTCGTAATACGTGAACCCGGTCAGCTTCGAGATTAGCGGCGCGCCGAGCGCGAAGAGAACGATGACGATCACGATGATGAGCGATGCCATCGCTAGCTTGTCCCGGCGGAACCGCATCCAGCCGCGCCGGTAGTACCCAGGCGCGGACCGCGCTCGATGGTCGAGCGGCAACGCGACCTCAGCGGTGGCCGGTCGGGCAGTGACGTCGGCAGAAGATCGGCGGACACTCATGGCTCAGATCAATCCACCCGAACGCGCGGGTCGAGGACGCCGTACAGCACGTCGGCGATGAGGTTGGCCAGCATCGTCAGAACCGCGAACATCAGCGTCGTCCCCATCACCAGCGTGTAGTCGCGCTGCTCGACCGCCTGGAGCGCGAGCAAGCCCATGCCGTTCCAGGCAAAGACCGACTCGATCAAGATCGCGCCGCCGAAGAGCGAGGGGATCGAGAGCCCGACGAGTGTCACCAGTGGCAGGAAGGCGTTGCGGAAAGCATGTGAGAAGAGGACCGCGCGATTGGCGAGCCCTTTCGCGCGCGCCGTCCGGATGAAATCGGAGTGAAGCGCCTCGAGCATGGAAGAGCGGATGTACGCGGACCAGATGCCGATTTGAATCAGGCCGAGCGAGATGGTCGGCAGGATCAAATGCTTGATCCGGTCCATGAGATCGCCGCCCCCACGAGGACTGGTGATGCCGGTCGCAGGCAGCGAGGGCAAGCCCCACTCCTTGAACTTGAACGAGAAGAGCACGACAAGCATGATCGCCAGCCACGCATTGGGTATCGCCCAGAGCGCCACGGTTGCTAGGTTCGTCCCGCGATCGAACCAGGATCGGTGGCGCGCGGCCGCGTAGACCCCAAGTGGCACGGCGATGACGAGCGAGAAGATCAGCGCGGTCGTGGTCAGGAGCAGCGTGTTCGGCAGCACCGCCGAGATGCGGTCAATCACCGGGACCTGGTTCTGCATGGAGCGGCCAAGATCCCCTTGCAGCAGGTCGCCGAGCCACTCGACATAGCGGACGGGCCACGGACGGTTCAGACCGAGCTGCTCCTCCAACCGGGCAATGTCGCTCGGCCGGATCCGTGGGTTGCTTCTCAGGTTGGTGTACGGGCTGCCGGGGATGAGGTTCATCAGCCCGAAGGTGAGGAACGTCACGCCCACCGTCAGCGGGATCATCAAGAGTAGGCGACGGATGATGAAGCGACCCATGGCTGATCAAAGAAAAGGCGGCCGGGGCAAGGCGCGGCGTCGTCGCCCTGCCACCTGCCGCCTATCGCGTGCCAACTACTCCTCGACCCAGAGTCCGACGTAGCTCTGATTGCCCCAGGCGCTTTCGTGGTAGTTGTGGACGCGATCGTTATACGCCCCGATGGCGACCGAGAAGGTGATGATGCCGACCGGCTGCTCCTCATTGACGATGTCCGACGCCTGGATCAGCAGCTCCCGCCGCTTCTCCTCGTCGAACTCCCGCTTGGCTTGATCGTGGATCTCGTCAAGCTCCGGGTTGCAGTACTTCATGTCGTTGAAGCCGACGGGCGGCGTCTGGTCGCAGCCGAACATCACGTCCTGGATGAACGTCGCGTCCCAGCCGAAGCCGTACATCGCCATCCGCCACTCGTTGTTCGAGGTCGTCGACTCGATGAGCGTCGGCAGATCGAGCGCGCGCGGCTGCATGTCGATCCCCACCTGACGCCAAGCGTCCTGGAGATAGGCGACGAGCGTGTCGTTCGTCGGCGAGCCCGAGGCGTACAGGAACTCGAACGACATCTCCTGGCCGTCCTTATCGACCGTGCCGTTCCCGTTCGTGTCCGTCCAGCCTGCCTCGGCCAGCAGTTGCTTGGCCCGCTCCGGATCGTAGGTGTACTTGGTCGTCATCCGGTCCGGCGCGTACCCAGGCGAGATCTCAGGGTGCGTGCCAGTCGCGACCTCGCCGAAACCGCGCATGATGTCGTTGACGATAGACTCCCGATCGAGCGCCCACATGAACGCTTGGCGAACGCGCTTGTCCTGGAAGAGCGGGACACTCGGGTCAAGGTTGAACTCGTAGTAGACGAAGCCGCGCTCCGGCCAAGACTGCCAGGAGAGCCCATCCGTATTCTCGACGACCTGGACCTGCTCCGGCTCGAGGCCGATCGCGTCGATGTCGCCGTTCAGGAAGGCATTGAACTGCGCCTCGGCATCCGGGTAGATCCGGATCAGGTACTCCCGAAAGTTCGGCTTATGCTCGTAGTAATCCTCATTGCGGACCAGAGAGATTTCCTGGCCCTGCAACCAGGAATTGAACCGGTACGGGCCGGTGCCGATGATGCGCGCTGGGTCCTGGCCGGTGCTGCCGGGGTCGGTCGCCCACTCTTCGAACGGCACGTTTTCCCAAATGTGTTTCGGGACGATGAAGAGCCCCTGAATGTCGTAGAGGAAGGTGAAGCGCGGCTCCTTGGCGACGATCTGGATCGTGTCCTGATCGATCACCTGCCAGGAGTCCACCGCCTCATTGAAGGCGCCGGTGTACGCGCTGCCGGTCGCTGGATTGGACAGGGCCTCGAGGCTGAATGCAACGTCCTCCGCCGTGACGTCGACGCCGTCATGCCAGCGCGCGTCCTTGTTGAGATAGAAGGTGTATGTCAGGCGATCTGGGGAGATCTCCCAGTAGTCGGCCAGCGCCGTTGGAATCGGCTCCCCGGTGCGGGGATCGCTGTTGTACAGACCCTCGTACACGAGGCCGACAACGTCAAGCGACGGGCTGGACTCGACGAGGTACGGATTGACCGATTGGAGATCGCTCGTCACACCGGTGACGTAGACACCTTCGGTGTTCTGAGCCGGCTCGTCGGTTTCGGCAAAGGCAGCCTGCAGCTCCGCGTGGATCTCCTGCCGAGTTGGCGAGCGGATTACGCCGTCCGTCGGGCTAGGAGAGGAGTCCTGCGCAGACGCGGCGAATGGCGCCAACAGGCCGAGCGCCAGCGCAATCGCTAGAGCCGGACGAAGAGCCGCGCCGCGGAATCTTTTCATTCTTTCGTTCCCCCCTGGTGACGACGAGGGGCAGCTTCGGGGCTGCCGTGCCTAGGGCCGATTGTACTACCCGGCCTGCCCATGACCGCGACTTAGGGACCGCGCCAATCGTGGCTTAGGACGTTTTGGTGAGATGGCTCACCCCTCCAGAGGCTGTGGCCGCTCCCAAGTGCCCGAGGCGACGCTCCGCTCCACCGCGTCGAGCACGGCCTGGCAGCGATAGCCATCCTCGAAGGTCGGCGCCGGGTTGACTCCAGCCTTGATTCCGTCGAGCAGATCCTTCACCGCGTGCGTGAAGGTGTGTTCGTAGCCGATGATGTGTCCGGCCGGCCACCAGACCGCGTAGGGATGGGCCGGATCGGTCACGTTGATCGTGCGGAATCCCTGAAGGCCCGGCGGGTCGTCCGCGAAATAGACCTGAAGCTCGTTCATCCGCTCCAAATTGAAGACGATGCTGCCATTGGAACCGTTGATCTCGAAGGAGTTGTAGTTCCGCCGGCCCGGAGCGAGTCGCGTCGCCTCAAATGTCCCGGTCACGCCGTTCTCGAAGCGGGCGAGGAAGGTGGTCGAGTCGTCAACGGTGACTGGCCCGCGCTCGGCCGCTCCAGTCGCCTCCAATCCGGCGCCGCCGCCACTTGTCACCTCGAGCGGGCGCTCTTTGATGAACGTCTGCAACGTGCCGACGACCTCCTTGATCGGCCCGATCAGGAAGTGAGCGAGGTCGACGCTGTGAGCCGCGATGTCACCTAGGGCGCCGGACCCGGCCGTCTCCTTGCGCAGGCGCCAGACGAGCGGGAAGTTCGGGTCGAGAATCCAGTCCTGGAGATAGACCGCGCGCCAGTGCCGAATCTCGCCAAGGCGGCCTTGCTCGATGAGCTGTCGCGCAAACCAGACCGCCGGCACCCGCCGGTAGTTGAAGTTGATCATGTTGATGACGCCCGCCTTGCGCGCGGCTAGCGTCATTTCTCGCGCTTCCTGCAAGGTGTTTGCCAGCGGCTTCTCGCAGAAGACGTGCTTCCCCGCCTCGAGCGCGGCCATGACGACTTCATAGTGGGTGTACCCAGGCGAGGAGACATCTACCAGCTCGATATCGTCACGAGTGACAAGCTTGCGGAAGTCCGTCTCGTACGATTCCCAGCCAAGCTTCTCGGCAGCGGCGCGGACGGCGGCTTCATCGCGGCCGCAGATCGCGCGCATCCGCGGCACCGGGTCGACATCGAAGTACCGCGCCACCTGCCGGTAGGCGTTGGAATGCGCCCGCCCCATGAACTTGTAGCCGACCATTCCAACCCCGATCTCGCCCATAGCAAGCTCCTTTCAGTTGAGGGGTTGGGGGTTAGGGGTTGGGGGTTGGGGAGGACGGAATTCGGGAGTTGGAGCGAGTTCTGAACCTCGCGTCAGCGAAGCCCGACCGCCTTCCCTAACCCCCAACCCCGATCCCTAACCCCTCTCTTCTACACCCACCATGCCGCGCCGGCGGACTCGGTAATGACCGATTGCTTGAGGAACTGAACGGCCTTGGTGAAGCCTTCGTTGACGCTCATCAGCGAGTCTTCGTGCTCGATAGAGAGTGCGCCGTCGTACCCGGCCAGGCGCAACTCGCTGATCAGCGCGCGCCAGAACTCCTGCCCATGCCCGTAGCCGACGGTGCGGAAGATCCAGGAGCGGTTGACTTCGTCCGTGTAGACCTTGGTGTCAAGGACACCGTTGCGGCGGATGTTCTGGGCATCTAGCCAAGTGTCCTTCATGTGCACGTGGAAGATGGCGTCCTTCAGCTCGCGGACGCAGACCAGCGGGTCCATGCCCTGCCAGAACAAGTGGGACGGATCGAAGTTGACGCCGATTGTCTCCCCACCGATCTCGCGCAGCCGCCAGAAGGATTCGGTGTTGTACGCGACGAAGCCAGGGTGCAGCTCGATCGCCACGCGCACGCCGTGATCCGCGGCGAACTTGGCCGCATCCTTCCAATAGGGCGTTACCTTTTCCCGCCACTGCCAATCGAGGATCTCCAGATAATCCGGCGGCCAGGGGCATGTGACCCAGTTGGGGCGAGTCGCTTGGTCGGAATCGCCCGGGCAGCCGGAGAAGGTAATGACCGTGCTGACGCCAAGCGCCTTAGCCAGCCGGACAGTGTCGCGGAAGTCGGCGTCGTGCGCTCCGGCAATCTCCTGATTCGGGTGCAGCGGATTGCCATGGCAGGAAAGGGCGCTGATCTCCAAGCCGCGGCTGGTGATCGCGTCCTTGAACCGCTGCAGTGCGGCGGAATCTTCAAGGAGCTCCTTCGGCTTGCAGTGCGCATTGCCGGGATACCCGCCGCAGCCGATTTCGACCGTTTCGCAGCCAGACGCCTTGATGTAATCGAGCGCCTCCTCGAACGGTCGCTGCGCAAAGAGCACAGTAAAGACGCCGACCTTCATGCGTTCCCTCCTCCTGCGCGGATACGCCAAAGATACTCCATGCGTGTTGGGAGCATGATACCGACAGTCTACTTCTCTGGCAGGACTGTCGCCGTGTTGTTTGTCCTTATGGTGATGGTCTCGCCCGTCTCGGCGGCTTCGACGGATGCTAGCACGGCGGCGAGACTCTTGAGATGATCGCGCCCACTCGTCTCCGGCTCTCGGCCGGTTTCGATCGCCGTGAGAAATGCCTGGAGAACGCCGGCGCGGTCCTCCGCCTCCAACGGCGGCACCGGGACGGATTCCAATGCGCCACCCCAGCGCTGCACGGCAATGTCGCCGGCGGCTCCGCCCCGCCAGAGCATCCGTCCGGCATCGCCGAGGAGCTCCCAGCTCCCTTCCCACGGCGTTTCGTCGGCCAGGGCTGCCCAGTCGCCGTCGTATAGACCGGCGGCGCCCCCGCTCAGGGTGAACACGATGGCGGCGGCAGGGTGATGTCGGTATGGACTGTCCGGCACTGGCCAGCTTCGCGCGGCGACGCGGACGATGTCCTGCCCCGTGACCGCGCGGATCAGGTCTAGGTGATGGATCGCCATGTCCACCAGCAGCGGATGGCGCATGCGGTAGCGGAAATTTCCCGGTGGGAAGAGTGACCGAGTGTCGCGCCGAAACGTGAGGCGAACCGAGATCAGCGACCCGATTGCGCCGTCCGCGATGACGCGTTGAGCGGCGCGCGGGCCGGCACGGAACCGATAGTTCTGGCCGACCATCAGCGTCTGGCCTACCCGCGCGGCATGCTCGACGACTCGCCGCGCCTCGGGCAGGCTCGGCGCTAAGGGTTTTTCCACGAGGACGTGCCGGCCCGCCTCGAGCGCCGCGATGGCTAGGTCCGTGTGCGTCTCGGGCGGCGTGACGATCAAAGCCGCCTCGCTCGGGACGCGCGCCAGGGCATCCGCGAGCGAGGCGAAGCAGGAGCCGGCGGGCAGGCCGAGGTTCGTTTGCGCCCAATCCAGAGCGGCCGGCGCCGAATCGACGACCGCCGCCAGCGTCACGCCAGGCGTCGCCTGAACCAGGGTCGCCCAGCTCCGGCCGAACCCGCCCAGACCGACCTGGATCAGGCGCATCGCTCTACCCTGGCCGATGGTGACTGGCTAGCTGCACGTCCCGGCTGGCTCTGGCTCGGCGCCGGCGTGCTGCTTCTCGTATTCGGTGATCACCGCCACCTTCGCCGCCGACGGAGAGTTCGGGTCGAACTCGTAGCTGAGCCACTCGGTGACGAGCTTCTTGGCAAGCTCCGGGCCGATCACCCGCGCTCCGAGCGTCAGGATCTGGCAATTGTTCGAGAGCACGGAGCGCTCGACCGAGTAGGAATCGTGCGCCACAGTCGCGCGGATGCCCGGCACCTTGTTCGCGGTGATCGCCATACCGATACCGGTGCCGCAAACCAGCAGGCCGCGCTTCGCTTCTCCGCGCGCGACCGCTTCGGCCACGGCCAGACCGACGTGCGGGTAGGCGGTCGTGTCATGCTCGTCGGGAACGCCGAAGTCGCGCACTTCGACGCGCGGATCGTTCTCCAGATGCTTCTTGAGAATATTCTTCAGCGCGGCGCCCGCGTTATCGGCGCCGACCGCCAGGACGTAGCGTTCCTGTCCCATCGTGTTTCCTCCTCCGGCTCGTGTCATACAGCGAGAGCGTCCCCTGCCGCGCGGAGGACGTAGTAGATCGAGGTCGCGCCGGGATCCTGGTGCCCGCGGCTGCGCTCACCAAGGCGCGAGGCGCGGCCGCGCTTGCTGACCATCTGCGCCGTGGAGCGCATACCGTTCTCGCCGGCCTTCAGCGCCTTCGCCCAGGCGTCGGGGAGCGGCTCGCCCTCAGCCATCGCCGCCTCGAAGGCGCGGACGAACGGGTCGAGCGTATCGAGCATCGTCTTGTCGCCCGGCTGCGCCTGGCCGAGGCGAGCAACGATCTCCAACCCGGCGCGCAAGGCCCGGCAGATCGCGTTGCGGTCGATCGCATCGTCGTCAATGGGTAGCGCGCCGCCCATCTCGGCCAGCCAGCCGCCCACTAGCGCGCCGGACGCGCCGCCAGCCGTGTTCATGAAGGCCGTTCCGGCCCGAATCAGCGTCTCGCGGGCGGTGAGATTACCGTCCACGGCAGCGGCCACGGCCGCCTGGAAGCCGCGAACCATCCCGGCTCCGTGGTCGCCGTCGCCCGCGGCGGCATCGAGCCTACCAAGCTCCGCCTCGTGCTCCTCCATTGCCCGCAGCGCCGCCCGCAGCATCCCGCGCACGATCCGCCCCGCTTCGCCAGGCTGGCCGACCGTCGCCTCCGGCTCGCCAGATTCCTCTTGCGTGGCCGTGGTGGCTGCCGGCGCCGCCTCTTGGGCCGTGATCGTCGCGCCGCCGGGTCCGTATCGCGTGTAGGCCGGGGTGGAGCACGGAGCGTCGAAGAGCTCCTGAAGCTCGTCGTCGAGCCAGCAGAGCGTCAGCGAGCAACCGGCCATATCGAGCGAGGTAACGAACTCGCCGACGTGCGGCTCGTGCACGATGATGCCGGCGCGATCCAGCAAAGGCGCGATCTCCCGGTAAAGGACGAAGAGTTCCTCGTACTTCGTCGCGCCCAGACCGTTGAGCAGGACCGCCGCGCGGCCATCCGTATCGGGCGGCGCCTCGGCCAGCAGCGGATCGACCAAGAGCCGCGCAATGTCCTTCGCGGGCAGCCGCTCGCTGGTGCGAACGCCTGGCTCGCCGTGAATGCCGAGGCCGACTTCCATCTTCCCTGGCTCGACGGTGAAGAGCGGCTCCGACTGACCCGGCAGCGTGCAGCCAGCGAATGCGATCCCGACCGACTTGGTGCGAGCGTTCGCGCGTCGGGCGAAGGCTTCCACGGTCGCCAGATCATCGCCGCGCGCGGCGCTCGCTCCGGCGATCTTGTAGACGTAGAAGCCGCCGGCGATGCCGCGTCGCTTCTCCTCCTCTTCCTTCGGCGCGGAGAGGACGTCGTCTGTGACGAGAACAGTGCGGGCATCGATTCCCTCGGCGCGCAGGCGCGTCTCCGCCATGCCGAAGTTCATGATGTCACCGCTGTAGTTGCCGAAGCTAAAGAGGACGCCAGCGCCGCCGTGTGCCGCCTTGGCGACTCGGTAGGCGTGCTCGCCCGGCGGGCTCGTGAAGATGTCACCGATGACTGCCGCAGTCGCTAGCCCCTCTCCGACAATCCCGTAAAACGCCGGATAATGGCCCGACCCGCCGCCAATGACGACCGCGACCCGGCCCTGCACCGGAGCGCCGGCCGCGATCACGCCAGAGGCGCCGGGCACGCGCCGGGTGTACCGACCGTAGGCCGCGACGAAGCCCTCGATCATCTCCTCACGGAAATTGGCCGGCGCATTATAGATCCGCGTCACTGTGAAGGCTCCTCCTTGCCTCGTTCACAGACACACGTCACGCAAAGCGCGGGTAAGGCTAGCTCGATGCGTCGAGGCGGCGCAGCAATTCGTCCCGGATTTCACTCAGCGACGGAGCGACGGCCGCACACAGGCGGAGCGCCTCCTCCTTGGGCGGATAGAGCCGGTTCGGAATCGCAAGGACGGTCAGACCGGCAGCGGACGCCGCCTTGATGCCGTTCGTCGAATCCTCGACAGCCAAGCAAGATTCCGGCGGCAATCCCAAGCGGCGGGTCGCCTCCAGATAGACATCCGGCGATGGCTTGCCCCTCGGCACTTCTTCGCTTGACACCAGAGCGGAAAAATATGAGCGCAGACCGGTGGCCGTCAACACTGCCTCGATCAACCGTCGCGGCGCCGATGACGCCAAGCCAAGCGGCACGCGCTCCGCGAGATCGCGCACCGTCTGCTGAGCGCCATCCGTGAGTTCCACGCGGCCATTCTCCAACGCCGCGACCATGCCGTCGATCACGGCAGTGGCGACCGCCTCTGGAGATTCCACATCGCCGGTGTGGCGCGCGAGATAGCGTGCCCATTCCGGCACGCTCATGCCCATGACCGCCGCGGTATCTTGGGCCGTCCAGACGGTGCCGTGTCGAGCCGCGTAGGCGGTCCAGTTCTCTTCCCACAGGTGCTCGGTGTCGGTCAGGACTCCATCGAGATCGAAAACCACACCGCGATAGCGGCAATTCTCCGTCACATCGAGGCGGCGTCCGGAGTGCTGAAGATCCATTGTCCTGCTCACTCGCTGAGCGGCGCGATGGCGAAGGGCACCTTCGCGGCTTCCAGCTCACGCAGATGCTCGTCGCTCGCCCCGCTGTCGACCACGACGAGATCGAAGGCGTGCAGCGGCGCCAACCGATGCAACGCTGCTTTGCCCAATTTCGAGTGATCCACCAGGAGAACCTTCTTCGCGGCGGCCGCGAGCATTGCCCGCTTGACGGTGACGATTTCCTGCTCCTGGTGGTAGGCCATGCCCCCGGACACCGCAGAGGTGGACATAAAAAAGACGTCGGCGCGGAGAGATTCGATCGCGGCCAAGCAGACGATCCCAACGAACGAATCGTGGCTCGGCAGGTATTCGCCCCCGAGGGAGATCAGGCGAATGCCTGGCCGCTCGCACAGCTCGTTGATCGTCGCGCGGTAGTTCGTGATGACGGTCAGCGGCGTGACGCGCGGCAGAAGGCGGGCGAGAGCGAGCGTTGTCGTCGCGTCGTCCAACAGCACCGCTTGGCCAGCTTCGATCAGGTTCAGGGCGTAGCGGGCGAGCGCTTCCTTTTCCGCGACGGCGGCATGCAAACGAAACCGCACATTGCTTTCGAACAAGCTCGACGGCTGCGGCGTGGCGCCTCCCCGCGTCTTGCGCAGCACACCCTGCCGCTCTAGCTCATCGAGATCGCGGTGAATCGTCATGACGCTGACGCCGAAGCGGGCAGCGAGCTCCTTGGCCGACACGAAATCGTGGGCCAAGACGAACTCCGCGATCTGTTCGCGTCGCCGGCGCGGCTCGAGCGTTTCCTCGTGGACCTCGATCGCGTTCGCGCGCGCAGTTGTCTCTTCTTGGTCGTCGGCGATCCTCATCTGCTACCCGAATTGTGTCGCCACGTAAACGATTGTGTCGAGTGTGGAGTTTGGTGTGATATTCTCATGTCGAGCATTGATATCGTAACAGCATAATGCGGGTTGGACAAGGGTTGCCTTTCACCCATTCGCATGATTTCTTTCGGGCAAATAGCCCAACCATCACTGCACACCTGCCAATAAGATCCGGGTTGCAACGCGGTAGCTATCATGCTAGGCTGTGAAAACCACACATTCTGATGTGGAATACTGGCGGTCGCGCCGCGATGCTCGCGCGATCAGCGAGGCTCATGCGGGGACCGGTTTCGTGAGCACATCAGACATGGTGGCCGGCGACATGGTGCGGTCTCGCGTGTTCGCAAAGGAGGCAACGATGACGCGGAGTGGCGTTCGAGACGGACATGGAGGTTTCGGCTTGTCTCGGCTGTCCCGTCGACAGCTCCTGGAAGCGATGGCTGGCGCCGGCGCTGTCGCGGTGGCGGGTTCGCTCCCGCGAGTCGCGCGAGCGCAGGACAGCGAGGCGAACGACGTAACTGGTCCGTTCGACTGGAAACGGGAGAGCGGCAAGACCATCAAGGCGCTGTTGAACACGCACCCGTACACCGACGCGCTCAAGGCCGACCTCGGCCGGTTCACCGAGCTGACTGGGATCGAGGTCCAGTACGACGAGTTCCCGGAGAACAACTACTTCGACAAGCTGACCGTGGACCTGCAGTCCGGTCAGCCGACCTACGATGTCTTCATGCTCGGGGCGTATATGGTCTGGCAGTACGGCCCTCCGGGCTACCTAGAAGACATGCTGCCATGGATCCAGAACCCCTCGGCGACGAACCCGGAGTACGACTGGGAGGACATCTATCCCAATCTCCGCACGTCCGATCAGTGGAACTTCGAGATCGGCAGCCCGCTCGGCACTGGCGGCCAGTACGCGCTGCCGTGGGGCTTCGAGACGAACACCATCACTTACAACCGCGAAGTCTTCGAGAAGGTGGGCGTCAAGCCGGCCGAGACGTTCGATGAGCTGATCGAGCTCGCGGCCGCTTTGAAGGAGAAGGCGCCCGGCGCGGGCTATCCCGATATGTACGGTATCGGGGCGCGCGGCTCACGCCAGTGGGCGACGATCCACCCCGGATTCATGACGCAGTACTCCCGCGAGGGCGGCAAGGACTTCGAGCTGGTGGACGGCGAGCTCAAGCCGGTCATGAACTCGCCCGTCGCGGTCGAGTTCACCCAGAAGTGGGCTCAGATGATTCGCGATTCCGGCCCGGCGAACTGGACCAACTACTTCTGGTACGATGTGGGCTCCGATCTCGGAGGCCAAAAGGCGGCCATGATCTACGACGCCGACATCCTCGGATTCTTCCAGAACCAGCCGGGCGCGAGCGCGGCCGCCGGCAAGCTCGCGTGGCACCCCGGTCCGAAGGGACCGGACGGCTCGCTAGCGACCAACCAGTGGATCTGGTCGCTTGGCATGTCGGCCAAGTCGAAGAACAAGCTCGCGGCGTGGATCTTCCTGCAGTGGGCGACGGGGAAGGATCACCTGCTGCGGGCGGCGCTGGAAGGCAATCACGTCGACCCGGTCCGCCGGTCGATCGTCGAGAACCCCGACTTCCAGGCGAAGATGGCGAACAACGCCGACTACCTGACCACGTTCAACGCCATCATCGAGGAGACCAAGATTCTCTTCACGCCGCAGCCGCGCTTCTTCGAGACGACCACTCTCTGGGCAGGCGCGCTCCAGCAGATCTACGGCGGCGCCGACGCCCAGGAGACGCTGGACGATCTCGTGAGCCAGATCGAGGAGCAGCTCGAGGAATAGCGCAGCACTGAGTCGGGTTGCGGTCCGGTAGTAGGAGCGAGTGATGGGAGCGACGGCAACAAGCCTCGCTGAGTCACGGCGAGAGGGCTCGGGCAGCCGGCAACTACGGCCATATCTGCTGACGCTGCCGGCGATCCTGCTGACGGTCGGGATTATCTACCCGTTCCTGCTGGGCGCCTATTACTCGTTCCAAAACCGGACCGCGACCCGGCCCAATCCAAGCTGGGTCGGGCTTCGCAACTACGAGCGCATCTTCGAGAACGACACGTTCTATAAGAGCGTGCTCGTCACACTCGAGTTCGCCGTGGTCGCCACTGCCGTGGAGACGGTACTGGGTACCGGTGTTGCCCTCCTGCTCGCCCGCAGCACCCTGATCACGCGGATATTTGAGCGCTTCTTGATCCTGCCGCTGATGATCGCGCCAATCATCGCGACGATCATGTGGCGCGTCATGATGCAGCCGAGCATCGGCATTCTCAGCTACGTCCTCTCTCCGATCGGGTTGCGGGGATTCGCCTGGACCGACACGCCTCTCAACGCCTTCATCTCGATCGTGCTCATCGACGCCTGGACCTACACTCCCTTCGTCGCACTCTTGGTCCTCGCCGGCTTGCGCTCGTTGCCGCGGGCGCCGTTCGAGGCGGCGGCGGTCGAGGGGGCGCGCTTCTGGTTCACGTTCCGCAATCTGACGCTGCCTATGCTCTGGCCGTATATCCTGGTCGCGGTGATCTTCCGCTTCATGGATTCGCTGAAAGTCTTCGATGTCGTCTACGGGCTGACGCAGGGAGGACCGGGCGATGCCCTAATGACCTTGCAGGTTCGGGCGTATCAGGAAGCGATTCCCTTCTCGAATTATTCGCGCGGTCTCGCCTACATGCTGATCCTGTGGGTGTTCGTCTATCTGGCCTCGACGGTGCTCGTCCGCATCCTCGGCCGGGCGCAGGCGCGGGCCGCTGGCGTCTGATCGGGAGCGGCGGTCATGGCACAAACGGAAGCACGAAGATTGCAATCGGCGGGAGTGCAAGTCACGACGGACGCTGAGACGCGTCAGGTCACGTGGGGCGCGCGGCTCCTGCAATGGTTCCTGGATCTGCTGACGCTCGCTTATTTCGCCTTCGCTCTATTCCCGCTGGTGTGGATGTTCTTGCTGTCGCTCAAACCGCAGAGCGAGCTCTATTCCACCTATTTCCGGTTTAGCCCGACGCTCGATGGCTATCGAGCCGTCCTCGGCATCGGCGGCACCGAGGAAATTCCCTTCCTGCGGTTCTTCTTCAATAGCCTTGTCGTCTCCGTCGGCGCGGTGGCCGTCTCGCTGCTCGTTGGACTTCCGGCGGCTTACGCCTTCGCGCGGTGGAAGTTCCGGGGCAGCGAGTCGCTCCTCTTCACGCTGCTGTCGTTCCGTTTCGCGCCGGAGCTGATGGTCATCGTCCCGCTCTATGTCATCTATCAACGCATCCATCTTTTCGACACGCGGCTCGGTTTAGTTTGGGTCTACCAATTGATCACATTGCCGCTGATCGTGTGGATCCTACGCTCCTATTTCCAAGATCTGACTCCAGAGCTCGAGCAGGCCGCGCTGCTCGACGGCTACTCGCGCACGCAGGCGTTCATCAAGATCGTGTTGCCCCTCGTCAGGCCGGGGCTTGCCGCCGCTGGCTTGCTCGCATTCATCTTCGCCTGGAACGCGTTCGCGTTCCCCTTCGTGCTGACGGGCAGCAATGCGCAGACCGTGACCGTCGGGGCGCTGTCGTTCCTCGGCGGGGCCATACCGCGATACAACCTGACGGCGGCCGCGGCCCTCATTTCCCTGGTGCCACCCTTGATTCTGGCGCTCTTCATCCAGCGCTTCCTGGTGCGCGGCTTGACCTTCGGCGCCGTCAAGGGTTAGGCAAGAGGTAGCAATGCTCATGTATCGGCTCGGAGAGCAGGCGGACGGATGGCGACCGTAGCGCTGCGCAACCTGCGCAAAGTGTTCGGCAAGACCGTCGCGCTCGACGGCTTGGATGTCAGCATCGGCGATGGCGAGTTTTTCGTCTTGCTCGGCCCTTCCGGCGCGGGGAAGACCACGACGCTCAAGTGCATCGCGGGCTTGGAGGAGCCGACCGAGGGGAGAATCGTCATCGGCGATCGCGACGTGACCACGGTCGAGCCGAACAAGCGGCGGGTGGCGATGGCGTTCGAGAACTACGCGCTCTACCCGCACCTTTCCGTGTTCGACAACATCGCCTTCCCGCTTCGATCGCCTCGATACCGCCTGCCGGAGTCCGAGATTCGCTCTCGGGTAGGCACCACCGCCGAGGTGCTAGGGATCAGCCACTTGCTCGATCGCCTGCCGGCGGAGCTCTCCGGCGGGCAGCGCCAGCGCGTCTCGCTGGCGCGGGTGCTCGTCCGGCCGGCGGACGCGGTGCTTCTCGATGAGCCCCTATCGCATCTCGATGCGAAGCTGCGCGCGGCGATGCGGGCCGAGCTGAAGTCGCTCAGCCACATCCAGCGAACGACGACGATCTACGTGACGCACGACTACCTCGAGGCGCTGGCGCTGGGCGACCGGATCGGCGTCCTGCGAGCGGGGCAGCTCGTGCAGGTTGGAACGCGCGAAGAGATCTGGCAGGAACCGCGAGACACGTTCGTCGCGCGAGCGTTCGGGCAGCCGGAGATCAATCTCCTGAAAGGGACCGTCGTCACCGGGGAGGATGGGCCGGCGTTCCGGCTCGACGGTGTGGAATGGACGGTCGCGCTCCCGAAGCGAAACGTGCCGGTCGGCGCGCGCGTGGAGCTCGGTCTGCGACCGCGCGACCTGACCTTGGAGCACGGCGATTCCAGCGCATCCGCGCGTACTGGTTTGCGCTTCCCCGGCCGTGTTTACGTCGTGGAGCCGCTCGGTCGAGAGTTGGAAGTGACGGTGAACGTGGGATCGGTGCAGGTGGCGGTCGTCGTTGACGGCCAGATCGGCGATTGGCCCTTGGATGCGCCGGTAACGGTCATCGCTCCACCCGATCGTGTGTTGCTCTTCGATGAAGCTTCGACCCTTCGCATCGCCTGACCGGTAGAGGCAGCGACTGTGCGCGACTATCTCGTCCTTGATCGGCTCGTCAAGATCTATCGCCCGCGCGGCAAGCCGGAGGTGCTCGCCGTACAAGGCATCTCGCTGTCCGTGGCCAAGGGAGAGCTGCTCGGGCTGCTGGGGCCGTCGGGCTGCGGCAAGTCCTCGACGCTCCGCATGATCGCCGGACTGGAGACTGTCACCTCGGGCGATATCCGCATCGCGGGACAGTCGGTGACGGGGCTTCCGCCGCATCGCCGTAACGTGGCGGTCGCCTTCGAGAATTACGCCCTCTATCCGCCCCTGACGGTGGAAGAAAACATCGCCTTTGGGCTGCGCGCCCGCGGGGAGCGCGACGTTCGACGCCGCGTGCATGAGGTCGCCGAGCGACTTGGGATCACCGATTTGCTGCCGCGCAAACCTGGCTCGCTCTCGTCCGGCCAGAAGCAGCGCGTCAGCCTGGCGAGGGCGATCGTGCGTGAGCCGGCTGTCTTGCTCCTGGATGAGCCGCTGTCGCACCTCGACGCTTCTGAGCGCGAGCGGACGCGCCGCGAGCTCAAGCGGCTCCAACGCGAAACCGGATACACGACGATTCTGGTGACTCACGACCAGCACGAGGCGTTGACCCTGGCGGACCGAATCGCGGTCATGAACGCCGGACAGATCATGCAGCTCGGCACGCCATCGGAGGTCTACGACGCGCCCCAGAATCTCTTCGTCGCCGATTTCGTTGGCGAACCGCCGATGAATATCATTCCGGCGACCGTGCGAACGGATGGCGATGCGCAGCGGCTCCAATTCTCGGATTCGGCCGCGCTGCCGCTGCCTGAGGCGGCGTTCGGCGATGGCGTGGAAGTCGTGGTGGGAATCCGGCCGCAAGATATTCAAGTCGTCAGCCAGACGCGGCCGGGCACACTGCCAGCCACCGTCTTCGCCTTCGAGCCGCTCCAAGAATTGAGCCGGCTCACCGTGGCCATGCCCGGCGTGGAGACGCGGCTCGTCATCCAAGCGCCGCCGACATCTTCATATAGCCCGGGAGAATCGGTTGGCCTGCTGGTCAACTACGCCCGCCTGCATATCTTCGACGCTCGGACAGGAGAACGAATGCCGTGTCCCTGGATGGACGCTCAACCCCTGACCGCCCTGTCTCAGTCCTCGTCATCGGCGACCGGTTCGTCCTGAACAGCCTCTTGGTCGATGCGCTCCGCGAGGAGCTCGGCCCCCGGCTCGAATTGATTCGAGAGCCGGTCGAGCTGCCGTGGCCGGTCGAGCCATTCGGCGATGTCGCTGAGGTGCACGAGGCGTGCGGCAGCGAAGAGGAGATGCTCGCGCTGGTCCCGGGCGCCGAGGTGATCGTCACCGAGATGGCGCCCATCACCGAGCGGGTTCTCCAAGCAGCAGACCGGCTAAAGCTGATCGTCGTCTGCCGAGGCGGTCCGGTCAATGTCAATCTCGCCGCCGCGACGGAGCGTGGCATTCCGGTTTGCTTCACTCCGGGCCGGAACGCCGCCGCGACGGCTGAGTACACGATAGGTCTTATGCTGTCGGCGCTGCGCTGGATTCCCTTCGCTCATGGAGAGCTCAAGGAAGGCCGATGGCGTGGCGATTTCTACGCTTACGATCAAGCCGGCGAGGAGCTAGAAGGCAAGCGGGTCGGCTTGGTCGGCTTCGGCGCGGTGGGGCGGCGTGTCGCGCGCATCCTGCTCGCGTTCGGCGCGGAGGTGATGGTCACCGACCCGATGGTGACGCCGGAGGCCGCGGCGGAAGCTGGCGTGCGCTGGCTACCGCTTGCGGAGATGCTGCCTCAGTCGGAGGTGCTCAGCCTGCACGCCCGCCTGACGCCGGAGACGCGCGGCATGATCGGCGCCAAGGAGCTGAGCGCGCTCCCGCGCGGCGCGGTCGTCGTCAACTCGGCGCGAGGCGCGCTCCTGGACGCCGATGCGCTTTGTGACGCGCTCGAGAGCGGCCACCTGCGGGCCGCCGCGCTCGATGTCTACGATCCCGAGCCGCCCCCGCCATCCTCTCGACTCTTCCGGGCACCGCGCTTGGTCCTGTCGCCGCATATCGGTGGGGCCACGCGCGAGACCGCCGAGCGCGCGGCGCGGCAAGCGGCCGAGGAGGTAGGGCGCTTCGCGCGCGGTGAGGCGTTGGCCTGGGTCGCCAACGCGCAGGCGCTCGCGTCAACCCGCTCCTGACCGTCCACGAGGAGTTCCGCATGATTCTGGGAGTCGATGCCGGTACGTCGGTCGTCAAGACGGTTGCATTCTCGAAGACTGGCGAAGCCCTCGCCGTCGCGAGTCAGCCGATGCGGACCGTCTCGCCGCGACCGGGTTGGCAGGAGCAGGATGTCTCCCAGGTCATCGCCGGCGTGGCCTCCACGATCCGCGAGGTGACGAAGCAGGTCCCCGAGCCCGTAGAGATGGTCGGGATCACCGGGCAAGGTGACGGTGTCTGGCTGGTGGACGAAGAAGGGCAGCCAGTGCGCCCCGCCATTCTCTGGTCCGATGCCCGCGCATCCGACATTCTCGAGGGGTGGCTCGCTGATGGAACCGGCGAGGCCGTCTTCCGGCAGACGGGCAACGCGCTGTTCCCCGGCGCCGCCGCGCCGGTTCTTCGCGCCTTGCTGCGAGACGAACCTGATTTGCTCGCAAAGGCGCGAACGGCAGCCTATTGCAAGGACGTCATCCTCCAGCAGCTCACCGGCGTCCGCGCGACCGATCTCTCGGACGCGTCATTGCCGTTTCTCGATGTCCATCGTCGGGTGTACGACGACTCCCTGCTCGCGCGATTCGGGCTTTCCGAGGTTGCCCATCTCTTGGCTCCGATCGAGCCTTCCGACCGGCTTTGGCCGCTGAGCGCTCGGGGCGCCGAGTTGACCGGTCTTCCGGAAGGCACCCCGATTCATGCCGGACCGTTTGATCTCGTCGCGACGATGATCGGCGCCGGCGCGAGCCAGCTCGGCGACAGTCTCATCGTCCTCGGAACGACGCTCGGCTGCAGCGTCGTCACCGATCGCGTTGAGACGAGCGGCGACATCTCGGGCATGACGCTCTGCCTGGACGAGCCCAACCGCTGGCTGCGGGTAATGCCGGCGATGGTCGGCACGCCGGTGATCGACTGGGTGGTGAACCTCATAGGCGTTACCCACGCCGAGCTCGATGGACTCCTGATGGAGAGCGCCCCCGGCGCGCGCGGCGTACTCGTCGTGCCGCTGCTCGCGCTTTCGGGGGAGCGCGCGCCGTTCGTCGAGCCGAACGCTCGAGGGTGGGTGCGTGGGCTCAGCTTAGATGCATCCCGCGCGGATGTGGTCCGCGCGTTCTGTGAGGGCATCGCTTACGCGGCGCGCCACTGTCTCGAGGCGGCCGGCAGCCCATCGGATCGCCCCGTGCATGTCTGCGGCGGTGGCATGCGCTCGCGGCAGATGCGGCAGATCGTGGCCAACGTGCTCGGCCGGCCGCTGCTGGTGGCGCGACAACCGGAGGTTGGCGCCCGCGGCGCGGCGATGGCCGCGCTCGATGCCGCCGGCGTGCCGTTCAACCGCGCCGAATGGACCCGGCCGGAGCTCGAAGTGCAACCCGAGTCGAGTTGCCGCGATGTCTACGCCGTCGGGTATCGCGCCTACCGAGACGCGGTCGCGGCGATGCGAGAGGAGCTGCGTCGCCAGCCGAACCAGCCGCACGCCGTCGCGTAGCTGACTCTGCTAGCGATCGAGCCGACTTGGCGACCACTCAGGGGAGCCCAAGTGGCGTTGCTGACCGGCCGTGCCTGGAGCAGCCAGTAGAGCGGCAAGTGGCCGAGATTGGCTTAATCTAATCCCATCTTACGGTTTTTCCGTCACTCCAGGGCTCTGACGATCGGGGTCGCGTCCTAGCCCAATAGTCCTAAGGTCCGTCCGCGACTGGCGGCGTTCGTTGACGGCGAACGGACACTTTGCTAGCATCACGCCCAAATCGCACGAAGAAATTTATGCAGCGAAAGGAACAGCATGAGTCGGATTGTCGACCTGAGTGTCACGATCGGACCAGACACCCTAAGCCCACCGTCGGTGAGCCAACGGTTGACTCTGACACCGCACTATCGCGGGCCGGGCTATTGGCGCGCGTCCGTGGTCGCGATGACCCTGCATACGGGGTCACACGTGGACTTCACGGCGCACGTCGTGGAAGGCGGCGAGGTCGCCGCGGATGTCCCGCTCGAGCGGCTGTGCGGCCCGGCGCGAGTCGTAGATGTGCACGATCTCGTCGGGCCAGATAAGCCGATCACGCTTGAGATGGTCCAGGAGCGTGGCGCAGCGCTCCAACCGGGCGAGATCGCGCTGGTGCGCACCGATTGGGCCGAGCGCATGTGGGGTACCTTCCCGGACTACTATCTCCATTCCCCCTACTGCGACCCGGAAGCGGCGCGCTGGCTCGTCGGAAAGGGCGCCAAGGCGGTCGGGTTCGACTGCTTCTCGGAGTATTGCGCCCGGCTGCCGGATTTCACGTCCGAGGATTTCATCATCCACAAGATCGTGCTCGAGGGCGGCGCGATCCTGATGCAGCAGATGACCAACCTCTCCGCGCTGCCGGTGGGACGCACCGTCCAGTTCTTCGCTCCGTGCCTGAAGATGGACGGCGCAGAAGGTTCTCCGGTCCGGTACTTCGCTCTCGTCGACGATTGACGAGTCGTGTAGGCAGGTGGCACGCGCATGACGGCAGAGGCATTCCATCTCCCTCGCTCGATCGCCGAGGCTCTTGACCTGCTGCGGGAGCATGGCGACGACGTGGTCGTGATGACCGGCGGCACGCTGGTGATGAGCGCGATCAACGGCGGGCAACTCTTCCCGCGCCGGCTGATGAGCCTGAAGCGCGCGGGAATTGATCAGCTCCGCGCGGAGAATGGCCGGTTCGAGATCGGCGCGGCGGTTACCGCGTCCCGGTTGGCAAGTGAGACGGATCTGCCCTTGTTGACCCAGGCGGCCGCGGGGCTCGGCGGACCCGCGTTGCGGAACCAGGCCACGATCGGCGGCAACCTCTTCGCGCACGCCCCGTATGGGGATCTCGGCGTCGCGCTGATGGCGCTCGACGCGGAGGTCGAGCTGACCCGAAAGGAAGGCGCGCGCACGGTTCCGCTAGCGGACTTCTTCGCGAACGGTGCCGCCGCTCGCCGGCCGGATGAGCTCGTCACGGCGCTGCGCGTACCGCGTCCGTCTGGCGAGACAGCCTGGGTACGGCTGGGCCGGCGGCAGGCGGCGACAGCTCCAGTCGCCACGGCGGCGGTCGTGATCGAGCGCGATGCGGACGGGCGTTGCACGGCGGCCCGGATCGCGCTCGGCGCGGCGGGACCGGCGCCGATGCGCGCCCGCGAGGCTGAGGCCGCGCTCGTGGGGCAGCCGCTCGACGAATCCACTATCGAGGCGGCCGCCCAAGCCGCGGCGATAGGATGTGAACCCCCAACGGATGCGTTGGCTTCGTCGTGGTATCGCCAGCAGATGATTCCCGTGGTCGTGCGCCGCGCGCTCAGCCAAATTGCCGCGGCCGCGCCGGCAGGGAGGTAAGGGAAAGAAGCGATGAGCGCGATCACCGTTTCCTTCACGCTCAACGGCCGAGCGACGACGCTGACCGTCTCGCCGGCCACGACGCTGCTGACCGCCCTGCGCGAGCATGCGCAGTTGACGGCGACCAAGGCGGGTTGCAGCCAGGGGGGCTGCGGCAGCTGCACCGTCCTCGTCAACGGCGAGCCGACGCTTGCCTGCCTCACGCCGTTGGCTCACGTCGAGGGGCAGGAGGTCACGACGCTGGAGGGGATCACGCCGGTCGGCGGGCTCCATCCCCTGCAGAAAGCCTTCTACGATCGGTTTGCCGCCCAGTGTGGCTACTGCACGCCGGGCATGATCATGGCCGCCAAGGCGCTGCTCGATCGCAATCCCCATCCCACTCGCGAGGAAATCGCCGCCGCGCTGTCCGGCAATCTCTGCCGGTGCACCGGCTATCTGCCCATCCTGGACGCGGTCGAGGATGTCGCCCGGCAGAACGGAGGAGGTGAGCGGTGAAGCAGCTTGGCATCGTCGGCCAGTCGGTTCACCGGTCCGACGGTCTTGGCCACGTCACCGGCCGCACGACCTTTATTGATGACATCTCCTATCCGCACATGCTCTACATCTCGATGGTGCGGAGCCCAGTCGCTCGCGGCAAGATCCGCTCCATCGATACTAGCAAGGCGGAGGCGTTCCCCGGCGTTGCCACCGTCATCACCGCGAAGGATGTGCCGAACAACCTCTACACGATCCTCTGCCTGATCGGCATCGGTCCGAACGACGAGCCGGTCCTGGCCGAGGACGAGGTGATGTACGAGGGTGAGCCGATCTGCGCGGTGGTGGCGGAGTCGGAGGAGATCGCGCGGGAGGCGGCGTCCCTCGTCAAGCTCGACATCGAGGAGCTGGAGCCGGTTCTGGACGTCGAGTACGCGCTCCGGCCGGAGGCGCCGAAGATCAAGAAGTGGGGCACCAACACCTTCACGTACGACGGCAAGGATCACTGCCAAATCCGCTTCGGCGATGTCGAGCGCGGCTTCGCCGAGGCTGACGAGATCGTCACCGGGACGTATCAACTCTCCCCGATCGAGCACGCGCCGATCGAGACGCACGTCTGCGTCGCCAAGCCCGAGCCGGACGGCCGGCTGACGGTGCACACGAACACGCAAGCGCTCTATTTCACGCTCGATAACACGGCGATCATCCTCAAGATGCCGAGCAACCGCATCCGGATGATTGGCGGCACTGTCGGCGGGGGCTTCGGCGGCAAGGTGGACGTGCTCACCGAGCCGATCACCTGCATCGCCGCGCTGAAGACCGGCCGGCCCGTGAAGTGGCGCTGGACGCGCGAGGAGGAGACTCGCTGCTCCTCGACCCGTGCTGCCGTCAAGATCGAGATGACGGACGGCGTGATGCGCGACGGCAGGATCGTCGCCCGCAAGGTGCGATCGCTCCAGGATGCCGGCGCGTATCACCGGCACTCGCCGTACGGCGCAATGAAGCACATGGTCAATGTCGTCGGGCCGTACACGATCCCGAACGTCTGGGTTGATGTTTACTGCGTCTATACCAATCGCCAGCCGTCGTCCGCGATGCGTGGCTTCGGGGTGACGGAAGCGAGCTTCGCGGTCGAGGTGCAGATGGATCGGATCGCCAAGGCGATCGGCATGGACCCGTGGGAGATCCGCCTGCGCAATGCCTACCGGAATGGGGACATGCGCCCGTTCGGCAAGATCACCGAGGACGCGACGCTGATTGAGACGATTCAGGCCGCCGCAAAGCTCGTCGGGCACGAGCTTCCGCCAGAGCTTGCTCAGATGCATTCCAACGACGAGGGCGGCTATGCCGCCGCGCAGCGGGCGACGGCCTAGCACGGAACGACGTCCGGGACCTTTCGGCTCGACTCTGTGAGAGGGGAAGATGGCCAAGGTACGTGGACGCGGGATTGCGTCCGTTAGCTATCCAACCGGCATGAACCTCGGGGGCGACCCGACCCAGGCGCTCGTCTTCTGCCAGCCGACCGGCGGTTTCTCAGTCAAGCTCGCCAGCACCGATCTCGGCCAGGGCTTGAAGACGGTCATCCAGCAGATCGCCGCCGAAACGCTCGGCGTGCCACTGGAGTCAGTGGTCGTCGATACAGGGGATACCGATTCCGCGCCGCACTGCATGGGAACGTTCGCGAGCCGCGGCACCCACCGGGTCGGCAACGCGGTCATCATGGCCGCGCAGGAGGCGCGCCGGGCATTGCTGGAGGTGGCTGCCGAGGAGCTCGAGGCCTCGCCGGACGACCTCGACATCTCGGATGGCGTGATTTCGGTGCGCGGCGTGCCCGATCGCACGCTGTCCGTCTTCGATGCGGCGCTCGCCGCGCATTTCAAGTATGGCCGCACGATTTCCGGCCGCGGGATCTATCTGAAGCCCAAGAGCACTGTTGATCCCGAGACCGGCGCCTGCGACCCCGATTCGACGGTGGCCCACGCTACCACGGTCGCGGACGTCGAGGTGGACACCGAGACCGGGGAGGTGACGGTCCTACGGCTTGCCAGCGCCTACGAGGTCGGCCGGCAGATCAATCCCGCCATGGTCGAGGGGCAGATCGCCGGCGGCGCCGTGATGGGCATGGCTCACGCCCTGATGGAGACGGTCTATCCGGAGTATCCCGCGCTGCGGCCGCACGCCCACAATCTGTCCGACTACCTGCTGCCGACGACGATGGACTTGCCGGAGATCTCCAGCGTCGTGCTGGAGTACCCGTCGAGCAACGGCCCGTACGGTGTCAAGGGCGTGGGCGAGATGACGGCCAACTCGCCGATCCCCGCGATCATCAACGCGATCCATGACGCGATTGGCGTTTGGATCACCGAGTTGCCGGTCACGCCGGAGAAGGTGCTGCGCGCGCTGAAGGAGCGGGATGCGGCACAGAGCGCCGCAACGGCGGCGGACTGAGGGGAGGTGAGGAGCGCCTAGCAGCCGATTACGGTCGTGTTGATTTCGCGCTTATCGCGTGGGCCGGGAAGAGCTGCTTGCCGACTGGTCTCGCTTGGAGTAGGTGGCCAGGCGCTCCGGCGCACGTCGCTTGGCGCGGCCGTTCGCTCTCGCGGGAAAGCGCGTACGTACGGACGTGGGTGGTCGGACGGGGCGTTGCGCTCCGCGCGCTAAGGCGGGACGCTCCGATTGGCAAGTTGCTTGCCGAACAAACGCGTGCGCGGCTATGATGCGAACATCACAAGCATCGTGTGACTAACGTGGGGAGCGCTCGAACGACGCGGTTGGAAGCCCCACGGTTGTGCGCACGGCGAAGCGTCGTACGACGGAACGGTTGAGCGCCCGTCCGTCGAAGGTTCTCTCATCTCTGGGCTTGATCCGACGCCCGCGAGTGCGGGTGAGCGGCAGAGCGAAGGACATAGCGTCTGCGTCGCGACGAAGGCGTCGAGGCGACGGTGAGGAAAGGAGAGTGGAATGAGGGGACTTGATCGGCAGTCGGCTGACCTGTCGCGTGCTCATGTTCAGCTCTTGCGCGACGTGATGGAAGGCCGCCTCAGCCGGCGCGCCGCCGTCAAGCGCGGGATCTCGCTCGGCCTGAGCACGACGGCTCTCGCTGGCCTCCTGACTGCCCGGCGGACGCCGCGCGTGTCTGCTCGCCAGGACAGCCCGCTGGCAGGCAAGACGATCGACATGACGATCCTGGGCATCGCTGGTTGGCCGCCGAGCCAGCTCGGCGTGACGCTGGCGATGGAGGGGTTCAAGCCGTACGCCAAGGAGACCTACGGCTACGACGTGAACTTCTCCTTCGAGGAGTCGCCGTTCGATCAGCTCTTCCAGAAGGCAGCCGCTTCGCTCTCGACCGGGTCCGCGCAGTACAACATCATCATCTCCGACAGCCAGTGGCTGGGTGCGCTGGCCGAGCCGGGTTGGATCGTCCAGCTGAACGATATCATCGCCCAGAATCCTGAGCTGCAGATCGAGTTCGTCGAGGCCGCGCAGCAGGGCTATCGCATCTACCCGGACGGAAGCGACCAGATTTGGGGCTTCCCGCAGGAGGGCGATACCATCGCGCTCTATGTCCGCCAGGACCTGTTCACCAATCCTGAGGAGCGCGAGGCGTACAAGGCGGCGAACAACGGTGAGGATCTGCCGCAGACCTTCGAGGATTGGGAAGAGGTGGACATCGACCGCTTCGAGCGGATCGTCTCCTTCTTCCATCGCCCGGATCAGGGCCTGTACGGCACCGCCCTCCAGTACTCGAAGGTCTATGACTTCATCTCCTGCTACTGCTACCCGTTCATGTTCTCGACCGGCGGCGAGATCTGGGAGGGCGATGTCGGGTCGTACCGCGTCGAGGGCGTGCTCGACTCCGAGACGAACGCGGCCGGCTTGGCGCGCTGCAAGGACTTCGTCAAGTACGGGCCGGAAGGTGTGACCAACTACGGCATCGCCGAGGAAGTCGACGCCTTCACCTCCGGGTCGCTGGCTACCTGCCTCCAGTGGTCCGCTCTCGCCTTCCAGATGCTGAACATCGACATGAACAACCCGGACCAGCCGGCCGATCCGAGCAAGCCAATCAACCGCGACATGGTCCTGGTCACCGTGCCGCCCGGATTCCGCCAGGCCGACGGCTCCCTCCGCCGGACCTACACGCTCGGCGGTCAGCCGTGGGTGATCAACGCCTTCAACGACGAAGACCACATGCAGGTCGCCATCGACTTCATGAAGTGGTGGTACCAGCCGGAGACGCAGGCGGAGTTCGCGCGCCGGGGCGGCAACCCAACCGACAAGGCGACGCTGAGCCGGCCGGACTTCGACACGCTCCAGCCGCACTTCCGGGCGTACCGCTACATGCTCGAGGGCAACTCCCGCGATTTCTGGCACGACCCGAACTACTCGGAGATGCTGGCCGTCCAGCAGGAGGCGTTCAGCGCGTACGTCACCGACATCGAGGACGATCCGATGGATGCGCTGCGGTACGCCGCGTGCGAGCAGCAGCGGATCCTCTTCGACAACGGCCGCACGGACGTTGAGCCGTCGGATTCCTGCGCCGACGTCACTCTCGGGTAGTCCAGGCGCGGTCTGGATTCGCTGAACTGAATTGGGGGAGCGCGCGCAACGTGCGCTCCCCCGCCCGATGCGGTAGCCTTTGGGGGTGCGCATATGCCGCCCCCACATCACGTTTGTGGAACTACGATGGCTCAACTGGGAACGCAGATTGAGAGCGTCGCCGGAGCCCGGCGCATTGAAGCGACCCAACCGCGACTGAGTCGTTGGCGGGCGCTGGAAGAGAGCCGCCTCTTCCCGGCGGTGCTCGTCCTCCCCATCCTGATCTTCTTCCTCGTCTGGAACATCATCCCGCTACTGTGGCTCCTGGGCGTCAGCTTCTATCGGTTCAAGCTGACCTCCGCGCAACCGGAGCAGTACATCGGCTTCGAGAATTTCCGCCGGCTCTGGGAAAGCAGCGTCTATTGGGGAACGCTCGGCCGCACCCTGACGTTCATGGTGTGCAGCGTTGGGCTGGCGACGGTGCTTGGCATTCTGCTGGGCCTTCTCTTCTGGGGAAGCGCCCGCATGCCCGGCCGGCGATTGGCGCTGACGCTTCTCTTCACGCCGATGATCTTGCCCCCCGTGGCCGTCGGCACGTTCTATCGCCTGATTTATGACCCGACCTTTGGCGTCCTCAACTACTACGCGAATCGCATCACGGGAAAGACGTACGACTTCTTAGGCGATAAGGAGTTGGCGTTCTGGGCTTTGGTAGCCGTTGATGTCTGGATGTGGACGCCATTCATGACCTTGATGACGCTCGCGGCTCTCGGCTCGGTGCCGAAGGCGGAGCTCGAGGCGGCTGAAATCGATCGCCTGCCCTGGTTGAAGCGGCTTTGGTATGTCGTGCTCCCCCACGGGAAATTCATCCTGATGCTCGGCATCCTCTTGCGGACCATCGACGCGTTCAAGACGACCGATTTGGTCTACCTGATGACGCGAGGCGGGCCGGGCAACCGGACGGAGTTGGTCGGCGTGACGCTGTACCGGCAGGGCTTCGAGGCCTTCCAGATGGGGAACGCCTCGGCGATGGCGGTGATCGCGCTCCTGATCGCGATCGCCTTCACCTCCATCTACCTGTACGTCCTGAACTATCGTGAGACGAGGGCGGCGCTGCGATGACGCAACAACGAGGGTCCGAGCGCCAGCTCGGCCAGATCATCTACTACATCATCCTCTGGCTGGTAGCGATCGCGTTCTTCCTGCCAGTGCTCTGGATCTTCCTCGCGGCGTTCAAGTCCGGGGGCGAGCTGGTGCGCTGGCCGCCGAAATGGATCTTCTCTCCGACGTTGGACAACATCCGCGATGCGATCAACCGGCCGAACTTCTGGGAATACTTCCGGATGAGCTTCGTCTTCTCGATCGGCGCGGTGGCGATCGCGATCGTCGTTGCGTTCCTGGCGGCCTATTCCTTCTCGCGCTTCAAGCCGAGAGGGACCAACTTCATGATGTTCCTGCTGCTTTCGGTGCGCATGGTGCCGGCGGCGGCGGTCGTCGTCCCGGTCTTCATGATGTACAACGCCTTCGGCTGGAATAAGACGTTTCACGGGATGCTCCTCTTCTACGCGATGTTCTGCATCCCCTTCTCGCTCTGGATCCTGAAGGGCTTCCTTGACGGCGTCTCGGTCCGGTTCGACGAGACAGCGCTCGTCAACGGCGGCTCGCGGCTCCACGTCATCTTCCGCGTGGTGCTGCCGCAGGTGAAGCCGGGACTCGTCGCGGCGGCGATCTTCAACTTGATCTTCGTCTGGAACGAGTTCCTGTTCAATTACCTGCTCGGCGGCAAGGGGACGACGATGATTCCCGTGCTCCTAGCGACGGGCGTCAATCAGGGCGGGAGCGTTGACTGGTCGTTCATCGCCTCCCTTTCGCTCATCTACATGTTGCCGCCGATCGTCGCCATCTTCCTCTTCCAGAAGTACCTGCTCGTCGGCATGACCTTCGGCACCGTTCGCGGCGAGGTGTAGCCTAGCCGCGATCGGACCGAATGCTGAGGAACGTGAGGCGTAATCGTGCAAAGTGAGTCTGACAAGACCCCGACACAGGCGCAGCGCCTGCCCTTCGCGGCGCGGTTTCAGGCGATTTTGATCGTCACCTTGCTCGTGGCGCTGGTCCTGATCGGCCAGCAAGCCAATAAGTTGCTGTACCAGATCGGTCTGCCGGTGCTGGTCGTGGCGGCGTTCCTGCAAATCGCCTTCGGCAACATTCCGCCCAACGCCGGGTTCGGACGATCGATGAAGCTCCTGGCGATCACCTGGCTCATCGTCGCCGGCGTCTTTGCGCTCGCTATCTACCTGGCGCCGGACTTGATCGCGGCGAGCCGCGGCAATTGATCGCCAATCTCGAGGCACACGGATCGATGACGGGCACGAACACTATTCTCGAGTTCCGGGGCATCGCCAAGAGCTATGGCGCGACCCCCGTTCTCCAGGACGTCAATCTCACCGTCGAATCGGGCGACTTCCTCGTTGTCTATGGTCCGCCGGCCGCCGGCAAGACGGTGCTGATGCGGATTCTGATGGGGCTGGAGACGCCCGACGCCGGAACGATTCACCTGCGTGGTCAGGACGCGACGCGGGTGCCAGCGGCACAGCGCAACATCGGCTATGTGCCGCAGTCGTTCGCGCTCTACCCGCATATCAGCGTCCATGACAACATCGCCTATCCCCTGCGTCTCGCGGGTGTGTCGGAGCGGGACGCCGAGCCGATCGTGCAGCACGCGGCGGAGATGCTAAAGATCTCCGACCTGCTGAAGAAGCGGCCGGACCAGCTCTCCGGCGGCCAGAAGCAGCGCGTGGCGATCGCGCGCGGCATCGCCAAGCAGACGGACATCTACGTCCTCGACGACCCATTGGCCGGTCTCGACTTCAAGCTGCGCGAGCAGCTCGTCGATGACCTGAGGGGTCTGCAGCAGAGCTGGAACGCGACGTTTCTCTATACCACCTCCGATGCGATCGAGGCGTTGACGCTGGCGGACCGCGTGGCGGTGCTGGCCGAGCGAACGATCGTCGAGGCGGGAACGCCGGAACAACTCTACGATGCGCCGGAGCGGATCGAGACGATGCGACTCCTCGGCTTCCCGCAGGCGAACTTCCTGCCGGGCGAGATCGCTGAGCGCAACGGCTCGCTCGTCTGCCGGACGCCTCTGTTCGAATTCGCGGTTCGGCCGGACAATGGCGCGGTCTCCGCGTCTCACCGGTCAGTCACCGTCGGGCTGCGGCCGGAAAGTATTGCAATCGCCAGCAGCGGATCCGCGAATGGCGCGATCCAGGCGCCTGCGCGCGTGCTGTTGCAGGAAGATCTCGGCGGCGAGGAGATCGTCTATCTTGATGCCAATGGCGTCTCGCTGATGACCGTCGTTCGTCACGACACGTTTGAGGGAACGATTCCCGATCGGATCACGATTGCGCTCGACCCAACCGCGCTGATCGTCTTTGCGCCCGATGGGAAGCGCGTTGGGCAGGGAGTCCCGGTAGGCCATGTCTGAAATCCGCGTGGAAGGGCTGACGAAGACCTTTGGCCCGGTCGTCGCCCTCGATAACGTTTCGTTCGTCTTCCCCGAGTCGGAAGTCACGTGTCTCTTGGGGCCATCGGGCTGCGGGAAGACGACGCTAATGCGGATCATCGCCGGCTTGGAGACGCCGACGAGTGGCGAGGTCTACTTCGGGGACCAGCGCGTCACGCGTCTCAAGCCAAGCCAGCGCGACATCGGGATGGTCTTCCAGTACCCGGTGGTCTATCGCGGCATCAGCGTCCGGCGCAACATCGAGCTGCCGCTACTCTCTCAGAAGCTCTCGGCTGCCGAGCGGCAGCGACGGCTGGACACGGTCGTCCAGATTCTCGGCTTGGAAGACAGTCTCGACAAAGACATCACGCAGCTAGACAACGGGACGCGGCAGAAAGTCGCTGTCGCTCGCGCCGTTGCCCGACAGCCGCGCATCATCCTTTTCGACGAGCCGATCACGAACGTTGACGCGCATTCCAAGCTGCAGTTGAAGCGCTCCTTCAAGGAGCTGACGCGCCAGCTTCGGCAGACGATCATCTACGTCACCCATGACCAGACCGAGGCAATGACGCTGGCCGACCGCATCGCCCTGATGGAAAAGGGCAAGATCGTCCAGTGCGACGAGCCGCGCGAGCTCTATAACCATCCCGCGGACGTCTTTGCCGGGTGGTTCTTGGGCAATCCCGGCATGAACTTCTTCCCCGCCAACGTCGTCGCGGCCGGGCAAGGGTTGGCGCTGGACGCGCCGTTCTTCGCACGGCCCGTTCCGCTAACGGGGAATGGTCAGCCGGGGCAGATCACGGTCGGCATCCGTCCGGAGCACGTCGTTGTCCACGCCTCGCAAGCGCCCAACGCGGTCGAGGCGCGGCTGCTACGGAAGTCCATTACCATCGGTCGGCAATACCTGCTCGCGATCGATCGCCAGGGTCAGGCGCTGAAGGCGAAAGTTCCGCCCAGCGTCGGCGTGGCGCTCGGCAGCACCGTCTGGGTTGAGCTCCCTCTCGATCGGATCGTCCTCTTCAACGAGCAAGGGCGGCGCGCTGGACTCACTCCGAGCGAGTTGGCGGGCGCCTCGGCCGCGTCAACCGCCGCGCGCGTGCCCGCGGGCAGCGTCTGAGGGGCCGATCGCCCCGCGTGGTGAGAGGGCAGTGAGCCTGGGCGGACGACCCTTCTATTTCGGCACGAATGTCAAGATGCACCAGACGCCGGACGACACAGTCCGGTATCTGCGAGCCATCCTCGATGGCGCGACGGAGACGCCGGTTGCCTCGACCCTGTTCGTCTGCCCACCGTTCACCTCGCTGCCGGCGGCGACGGCGCTGACGCGCGCCGTTCCGCTTTGGATCGGCGCGCAAAACATGCACTGGGCGGCAAGCGGCGCCTACACCGGCGAGATCTCACCCACGATGCTCACGGCGGTGGGCGTAGACCTCGTCCTCCTCGGTCACGCGGAGCGGCGGCACCACTTCGGAGAGTCCGATCAGGTGATCCGGCGCAAGGTTGGCGCCGCCGCCGAGCACGGCCTGCGCATCCTGCTCTGTGTCGGAGAGACGAGGGAAGAGCGCGATGCCGGAGTCGGTCCAGAGACGATCGCGCGTCAGCTCAAGGTCGGGCTACAGGATCTGCCGGACGCGGCGGTCGCTCGCCTGATGATCGCCTACGAGCCGGTCTGGGCGATCGGCGAAGGTGGGACGCCAGCTACGCCGGTCGAGGCGGTAGAGATCATCCGGCACGCGCGGGCAGTCCTGGCTGACCGATTCGGGCCGGAAGGCGAGGCGGTGCCAATCCTTTACGGCGGAAGCGTAGATGCAACGAACTGCGGGGACTTCGCCGCCCTGCCGGAAGTTGACGGGTTATTCGTCGGGCGGGCGGTGGCGACCGCCGATGGTTTTCTGACTGTCTGCCGGACCGCGGAGCGGGCGCGTCGCTCGGCGACCGCGGTGCTGGAACCAGTGAGTGGAGCGTGAGCGAGTGGGGCCGGGCGCGACCTGGCCCGCGAATGACATCTGCGTCATGGGGAGGAGTCTGTGGCTGCAACGGTAGTGAGTCTTGGCATTCACATTCTGGATGTGCTGGGCCGGCCGGTAACGCGGATCCCACCGGGACAGCATGTTGACCTGATCGAGGAGATCCGGCTCACCGTGGCCGGGACGGCGGCCGGCACGAGCGTTGACCTGGCCAAGCTCGGCGCGCGCGTGATCGCGATGGGCGCGATCGGCAAGGACGAGATCGGCAACTTCATCATCGATACCATGAACCGCTACGGCATCGACACCAACAATCTCGTCCGCAAGGACGGCGTGCAGACCTCGGCCACGATGCTGCCGATCCGGCCGAACGGCGAGCGCCCGGCGCTGCATGTCCTCGGTGCGAACGCGGAGCTGACGATTGACGACATCAATTTCGATGTCATCAAGCAGGCGGATTTCCTGCATTTCGGCGGCACCTATTTGATGCCGAAGCTAGATGGCGAGCCGACGCGGGAAATTCTCCGATTTGCCAAGGAGCACGGCGTCACGACGACGCTCGATTTGATCGCCATTGATCGGCCGGACCTGCTGGAGGTCATCGAGCCGTGCCTGCCCTATGTGGATTACTTCATGCCTGGCTTGGAAGAGGCGCGGATGATCAGCGGCTTGCAGGATCGGAAGGATGTCATCAAGTTCTTCCTGGACCGCGGCGTGAAGCACACCGTCTTCAAGATGGGCGGAGAGGGGAGCAGCATCGCCAATCGGGACGGTGAAATCCGCATCCCCGCGTTCAAGGTGCCGGTCGTCGACTCCACCGGGTGCGGTGATGCCTACTGTGCCGGGTTCATCGTCGGTCTGTCGCTCGGGTGGGACTTGGAGAAGGCTGGCCGGCTCGGCACCGCGGCCTCGGCGCTTGTCATCACGGGACTTGGCTCCGATGCGGGCATCGTCGACCTGGAGTCGACCATCGCCTTCATGAACAGCGCCGAGTCCTATCCTCTTACTGACTGACCGTTCGCCGCGTCACCCGTAGCGCGGACGCTGGAGTCTGAGCGTGGACGGAGGGGAACTCGAACGGCTGTGGGACGTGCTGCGACCGCGCGACACGAGCGCGCTCGTGTCCGCGATCGTCGTTGGCGTCGTCGTGCAGATCGTGGTGCTGTTCCTCTTCCGCGCGCTCGGGTTCTTTCTCAATCTGCTGAGCTGGCTGCTGGGCCTTGCCATCAGCGTCTCGATCGCGCTCTACATCCTGAACAACGGCGTGCCCGAAGCGCTCGGCGGTGAGCAGATCGATCGGTTGATCGACGACGCGCGGCGTTGGCTCGGTATCTGACCTGAGCTGGCGCCGCGCGCCACCAGTCCCTGCCGTGACCTCGCTGTTTCCGTCCTATGCTGGTGCCTGGGACGCGGCGTGCGTCGGCGTGTCCAGGCCGAGCAGTTTCAGCGTGTCGCGGTGGATGATCCCCTCGATCACCTCTTCCGGCACTCGCGGCAACCCGGTCCCCTCAACCACGCGATTGATGCCCCGAAGCCCGGCAATCGATGCTTCGACGGTCGTGAAGGGATAGTCGGTGCCGAAGAGAATCTTGTCGGCGATGCCGTACTCCACGGCGCTCATCATCGCGAAATAGAACTGGAGCGGCCGCGGATGAACGGCGGACATGTCCGTGTAAAGATGCGGATGCTTGCGGACGACGACAGCCAGCTCGTCGCACCACGGGTGACCCAGGTGCGCCACCCACATTCGCAGCTCGGGGAAGCGCCGGGCGATCTCATCGAGCAGCACCGGGCGCGCGTGGATGAGCGGAGCGTCGCGCACGAAGGTCGTGCCCTGGTGCCAAAGGACTGGGATGCGCAGCGCGTTCGCGGCCTCGAGCAAGGTCAGCGCCTCGCTCGACCAGGGATCGAAGTGCTGGTAGATGGGCGCAATCTTTAGTCCGCGCAGGCCCAAGCGCTTGACCGCGTCCTCAAGGATGTAGCCGGCGCGCGGGCGCTTCGGGTCGACGCTGGCAAATCCGATTAGCTTCTCGGGGTGTTGCGCGACGTATTCGGCGACGTACTCATTCGGCACGACGAGCCCAATGTCCGGCGCATCGAACGCGAGCACGATCGCGTGATCGACCGCCTGCATCGCTTTCAAGTGCTCTTCGAGTTGGACGTTCCAGAGCGGTTTGCCCCAGGCCCGCATGAGGTCAGCCATGATCTCCCCGCGGACGTGGACATCCGCGAGCCCGACGTGGGTGTGACAATCGACGATCAAATGCCTGCGCTCCCTCGTGCAGAATCGGTGGTTGTTACCTGCAGCCTTGCTGGTCGCTATTTGACCATCAGACGGTCATACAGGTCCATGACGTCGGCCGGCGGACGGTAGTTTTCGCCGCGTTCGGGTAGGACATAGTCACGATAGAGCTGCGCACATTCCTCCCCGCAGAAGGTCCGCTCCGCGCCGCCGACCTCCTCACGGTAGATGTGCTTTGCGATCATCCGCCCGCAGCACTGACAGTGCAGCATTCGCTGCTCGTACCACGCCGCGTCGTTCTCGACCCAGCGCCCCATCGTCGCTCCTTTCGTCCGCACTCACAAATCGTTGGACAGTTGGCTCCGCTCCGATCCGAATCGCTAACCTCGGTAGCCGTAGTCCCGCTCCGCTGCCTCTCGCGAGATGAAACCCTGTCGCAGGTCTTCCTCGATCAGCTCGCGGGGCCGCTCGCGCGGGTCGCCGTACCCGCCGCCACCGGCAGAGTTGAGCATGATCTCGTCGCCCTCGGTGACGACCACGCGGGTGAACTTTGAGTCGGAGACGGTGCCAAAGACTTCGGAGAACGTGCGGAACTCCGTATCGCCCTTGCGCTTGATGAAGATGCCGCTGCTCGCGCCCGGACCGCCGCCGAAGATTCCCGGCGCTTGCGTCTTCGTCCGGTCGAAGAGCGCATTGACGGTGATCTCCGGCGCGGTGACGCGGAAGACGCGGGTGGAGGCGAGACCTCCTCGGTACTTGCCCGGACCGGCGGAGTCGTTGCGCAGCGCGTAGCGCTCGACGATGAACGGGTACTTCGTCTCCAGGATCTCGACCGGGGTGTTGCGGCAATTCCCGTTGTTCGGGCACAGCACGTTGTTCCCATCGTGCGTAGCGGTGCCGCCCCAGCCGCTCCCCTCGATGTGATAGTTCGTGTAGTACTCGCCGTACTCCGGATGGACGCCGCCGAACAGGAAGTTGCAGGAGGACGCGCCTTCCGCCGCCGAGACGCGGTCCGGCACTGCCCCAGCGAGCGCTCGCATCACGACGTTCTGGATGTGCGGGTGCGTCTCCGTGTTTCCTCCCACGGACGGGCCGGGATGCTTGACATTCACGAGGCTGCCGGGACGAGTGACGATGCGGATCGGGCGGTAGCAGCCGGAGTTGATCGGAATCTCGTCCGAGACGACGTGCAAGAACGCCGAATAGCAGGAGGCTGCCGTCACGACGAATGTCGCGTTGATCGGGCCGCGCGCCTGGTCGTCCGAATCGAGCCAGTCGCAGATCGCCTCATCGCCTTTGATCGTCAGCTTCAGTCGCATCCAATAGGGCCGGTCGGTGACGCCGTCGTCCTCCATGCAGTCCTGCGCGTAATAGACGCCGTCCGGCATCTCGGCGATCTCGGCGCGCATGAAACGCTCGGAGTAGTCGAGGAGCTGGTCGGCAGCCGCTGACAGGAACTCGCCGCCGTACTTTTCGAGGAGCTCCAGGACACGCTGCTCGGCGACGTGAAGCGAGCCGATCATCGCGTGGTAGTCGCCCCAGCTCGTCCGGGGAGTTCGGTGGTTGGCGAGGATGATCTTCCAGACGTCTTTGACGTACTCGCCGTTGTCCATGATCTTGATCGGCGGCAGCCGCAGACCTTCCTGGTAGACCTCGGTCGAATCCGCGGCGAAGGAGCCGGGCGCCATTCCGCCGATCTCGCCCACGTGCGCGACATTGCCGACGAAGCCCCAGGGCTTTCCCTCCCAATAGACCGCCTTGACGACCAGGTGCTCCGGCATGTGGTTCTGGCCGCGGTACGGGTCGTTGTGGATGTAGACATCGCCCGGCCCGAACGCCTCTAGTCCGATCTCGTCGAGCATCCACTTCATGGCGTACTGGCAGGAGCCGAGCATCGTCGGGCAGAACTCGGCCTGACCGATCAAGTCGCCACGGGTGTTGAACATCATGCAGGAGAAGTCGAGTCCTTCGTTGAAGATGGGGGAGTAGCTGGTGCGCATCATCGCAGTCCCCATCTCCCGGCAGACATTGACGAAGGCGTTGTTGATGACGCTGAGCGTGACGCTGTCGATCTGCTCGACGTGCTTGGTAGACACGGCTGCCCCCTCCCTTACAGCTGAATCGTCATCACCCCGGTCGGATGGACGGTCAGGCGCTGGCCCGGATGGACCAGCGTGGTCGAGACGACCTCCTCGACGATGAGCGGGCCGGTCGCCTCGAACCCGGCGACGAGATCGTCGCGCTGAACGATTGGGCAATCGACCACGCCGTGACCATGGAAGTAGACCGGTCGCCGATTGCGGCCGATGTCGATGTCGCGCCCGTTCGTCGGCAGGGAGGGGAGTGACGGTTGCGGCGTGTGGCCGGTCGCTTCGACGTTGAAGCGGATCAGCTCGATCGTCTCGCCGCTGATGTGATAGCCGTAGAACTGCTCGTGGAGCCGGTGAAACTCATCGAGCGTGCGCGCTAGCAGCTCCTCGGTGACGTCTCCTTCCGGTAGCGGCACGTCCTGCTCATAGTTTTGCCCCCAGTACCGCATCGAGATCGAGCGCGTGATCCGCGGCTCGCCCGTATACCCCTCGGCGCGAAGCTCCGCGATCACGGCGGCGACCATCTCCTTGAAGTGCTCGTCGACCATTTCGTGCGAGCAGGAATCGGAGCGGAAGTGCTTGCTCCAGACCTTGTTCACCTTCGGCTCGGCGATCAGCGCCCCGAACGCCGAGGTAAGCCCTGGATAGATGGGGACAGCCACGTGCCGCATGCCCATCTTGGAGGCGATGTCGCAGGCATGGAGCGGTCCGGCGCCACCGAAGGCGACGAGGGCGTACTCTCGCGGGTCGAGCCCTCGATCGATCGACAGGACGCGGATTGCGTTGGCCATGTTTTCGTTAGCGATGTCGATCACCGCCTGTGCTGCCGCGTAGCGATCGAGTCCGAGCCGCTGGCCGAGGTCGGTCAGCGCCGCTTCCGCCTTCTCGCGATTGAGCGGGATGCTGCCACCCAGGAAGTACTCAGGGTTGAGGCGGCCGAGGACGAGATTGGCGTCGGTAACGGTCACCTCGGTCCCGCCCGCGTCGTAGCAGACTGGGCCGGGATCGGCGCCGGCGCTCTGCGGGCCGACGCGGAGCAGCCCGCCCTTGTCGATCCAGGCGATGCTGCCGCCGCCCGCGCCGATCGTCGTTAGGTCGATCGTCGGCGTCGCCACCGGCAACCCGAACTCGATCTCGAAGTTCGTCGAGTAGCCAAGCTTCCCGCCGCGGATCAGCCCGACATCGCAGCTCGTGCCGCCCATATCGAGGGTGACGATATTCTCCAAGCCGACGAGCTGACCGAAGTAATGGCCGGCGATGATGCCCCCCGCCAGGCCGGAGAGGAGGAGCTTGATCGGCTCCGCTTCGGCCGATTCCGCGGTTGTCTTGCCACCGTTGGACTTCATCAGTGCCCACGGCATCGTCAAGCCCTCGGCCGCCAGCGCGTCGCGGGTGCTCTGGACGTACTCCTTCATGATTGGCTTGACGTAGCTGTCCGCGATGACCGTGCTGCCGCGCTCGTACTCGCGCCAGATTGGCGCCACCTCGTGCGAAAGGGAGATCGGGATGTCGGGGAAGCGCGCCTGAAGCGCCTCACGCAGCCGAAGCTCGTGCACCGGGTTGACATAGGAGAAAAGCAGGCAGACCGCGATTGCGACGCTGCCCGTGGGGTACTCGGGGAGCCGCGCCTCGATTTGCCGCGCGACCTCCTCGATCGCTTCGTCTTCGAGCGGAATCAGCACCCGGCCGTGGAAATCTAGGCGCTCTCGGACACCGAGGCAGTTGCGGCGCTCGACGAGCGGCTTGGGCTTCCGCCACTTGAGCGAGAAGTGGTGCTTGCGGTTCATCCGCTGGATGTACGGGATGTCTTCGAAGCCCTTGGTCGTGACGAAGATCACGTTCGCGCCACGGCGCGTCAGGAGTGCGTTTGTGGCGACCGTCGTGCCGATGCTGAGCGCGGCGATTGCCTCGCCCGGCACGCCGGACTGTTCCAGGGCGTTCATGATGGCCTCGACCGGCCGGCGCGGCGTGGATGGCGTCTTGGCGATGACGAGCTGATTCTTCGCCTCGTCAATGCCGATTAGATCGGTGAATGTGCCTCCGGTGTCAATTCCGATTCGCACTGGCATGGA